>JACCDN010948443.1_pt1 | contig 42100 bp, 39 predicted proteins | sample 7441691 | NCBI WGS metagenome assembly JACCDN01 (sample SAMN15323439, study PRJNA562643) | freshwater metagenome | isolation source: river surface water | place: USA:Blue River Watershed | collected 2017-08-16 | reverse complement strand
GGATCGAGGTGTTCCACGACTATCTTTACAACCGCGACAACCCGGCGGGAGAGCATCGCGAGCTGTGGTATCACGAGCAGGGCGACCGGTCCTGGCTGGTGGTGACGCGCAACACCGTGACTCATGAAATCACCAAGGTGGAACTGGCCCGCGATGTGGCCAAGGCCCAAGGTCGCGCAGGAGGGCGTTCAAAATGAGCCAGTCCAATCGTATTTCCGGCGGCCAGATTGATCGCTCCAAGACGTTCCGCTTCAGCTTTGATGGGCACAGCTACATTGGCCATCCGGGTGACACATTGGCCTCGGCCTTGTTGGCCAATGGTGTGCGCCTGATGGGGCGGTCGTTCAAATATCACCGCCCGCGTGGCCCGATCTCGGCCGGGTCCGAAGAGCCGAACGCACTGGTGCAGTTGCGGTCCGGCGCGCGGCAAGAACCGAACACGCGGGCGACCGTGGCAGAATTGTTCGACGGGTTGGAGGCGACCAGCCAGAACGCGTGGCCCAGCCTGAAGCTGGACGCCATGGCGATCAACGACAAGCTGAACACCTTCTTTACGGCTGGCTTCTACTACAAAACCTTCATGTGGCCGGCTGCCTTTTGGGAAAAGGTCTATGAGCCGATCATCCGCCGCGCGGCCGGCTTGGGCAGCCTGACCCGTCAGGAAGACCCGGACGAATACGACAAGGGCTTTGCCCATTGCGATCTGTTGGTGATCGGCGCAGGGCCAGCGGGTCTGATGGCGGCTTTGACGGCGGGCCGTGCGGGCGCGCGGGTGATCCTTGCCGACGAAGATTTCCGTATGGGGGGGCGGCTGAACGCCGAGAGCTTTGAGGTCGGCGGTCAGGCCGGGGCCGATTGGGCGGCAGCGGCGGTGGCAGAACTTGCCAGCCTGCCGAATGTGCGCCTGATGAACCGCACCACCATTGTCGGCGCTTTTGACCACGGGATCTATTCGGCGGTCGAACGGGTTTCGGACCACCTCGCGGTGCCTGCGGCGGGCAAGCCACGGCAGACCCTGTGGCGGATCTATTCCAAGCGGGCGATCCTTGCGGGCGGGGCGACTGAACGTCCGATTGCCTTTGAAAACAATGACCGGCCCGGCATCGTGATGGCGGGCGCCCTGCGCGCCTATGCCAACCGTTGGGGCGTCGCGGCGGGTGACCGGGTGGCGGTGTTCACCAACAACGATGATGGCTTGCGGACCGCGCGCGATTTGCAGGCCAAGGGCGTCGATGTGGCGGCGGTGATCGACAGCCGCGCAGGGGGCGAACTCCTGCCCGGCATCCGGCATCTGCAAGGTGCGCAGGTGGTGGATTCGTCGGGCGGCTTGGGCCTGAAGTCCATCACGGTGCGCACGGCCAATGGCAAGACCGAGACCATCGCCTGCACGGCGCTGGGCGTGTCAGGTGGCTGGAACCCGAACGTCAACATCACCTCGCATCATCGGTCGCGCCCCGAATGGCGCGAAGATATCGCGGCCTTTGTGCCGGGCGTTGGCGGGCCTGCCAATCTGGTGGCCGTGGGGGCGGCGGGCGGCGATCTTTCGACCCATGGTGCGCTGCGCACTGGGCAGGCGCAGGCCTTGGCCGCGCTGGATTCCTTGGGGATTTCCGCGAAGTCTGGCGACCTGCCAAAGGCCGAAGATGCGCCGATTGCCATCAGCCCGCTGTGGTATGTGCATGAGGGCAAAGGCCGGGCATGGATCGACCAGCAGAACGATGTGACAGTCAAGGATGTGAAGCTGGCCCATAAGGAAAACTTCACCTCTGTCGAACATCTCAAGCGCTATACCACGTTGGGCATGGCCACCGATCAGGGAAAGACCGGCAACGTTCTGGGTCTTGCGGTGATGGCCGAACTGACCGGCCAATCCATTCCCGCAACGGGGACCACGATCTACCGTCCGCCCTATACGCCGGTTGCCATGGGCACGCTGGCGGGGCGGTCGCGCGGCAAGGAATTCAAACCCTTCCGTCTGACGCCCAGTCACAAATGGGCCAGCGAACAGGGCGGGATCTTTGTCGAGGTCGGCAACTGGCTGCGTCTGCAATGGCTGCCGAAACCGGGCGAAACGACATGGCGTGAAAGCGTGGACCGCGAGGTTCTGGCGACGCGCAAATCGGTCGGTATTTGTGATGTGACCACGCTTGGCAAAATCGACATTCAGGGCACAGATGCCGGGGCTTTCCTTGATCGCGTCTACTCCAACACCTTCTCGACGCTGGCGGTTGGCAAGTGCCGTTACGGGCTGATGCTGCGCGAAGACGGCATGGTGTTTGACGATGGCACCACGGCACGGATGGGGCAGAACGAATTCGTGATGACCACCACCACGGCGAATGCGGTCACGGTGTTCCGTCATCTGGAATACTGCCGCCAGTGTCTGTGGCCGGATATGGATGTGCAGATCATTTCCACGACCGAGGCATGGGCGCAGTTTTCGGTTGCCGGCCCCAACGCGCGGAACTTGCTGCGGAAAATCGTCGATCAGGACATTTCCGATGCGGCCTTCCCCTATATGGGGGCGGGCAACATCACCATCGGTGGGCTGCGGGGGCGGCTGTTCCGCATCTCGTTCAGCGGCGAACTGGCTTATGAAATCGCTGTGCCGACGCGCTATGGCGATGCCTTGATCCGCAAGCTGACCGACGCGGGCAAAGAGTTTGATGCCGTGGTCTATGGCACCGAAGCCTTGGGCGTCATGCGCATTGAAAAGGGCCATGTGGCGGGGGGCGAGTTGAACGGCCAATCCACCGCGCTGAACATGGGACTGGGCAAGATGGTGTCGAAGAAGAAGGACAGCATCGGCATGGTTCTGTCGCAGCGCGAGGGGATGAACCGCGACGATGGCTATCGGTTGGTCGGGGTGAAACCCGTCGATCCAAAGGCGTCAATTTCGGCGGGCAGCCACTTCATGGAAATCGGCGCGCCGGTGGAATTGGCGTCGGATGGCGGCTGGCTGACCTCAAAGGTCTATAGCCCGCATCTGGGGTCGGATATCGCGCTGGGCTATCTGAAAGCGGGAGATCAAAAGATCGGCCGCCGGATGCGCGCGGTGAATTTCCTGACCAAGACTGACACCGAGGTTGAAATCGTCAGCCCGCATTTCTTTGATCCTGAGGGAGAGCGTCTTCGTGGCTAATCAATGGAACGCCCAATGGAATTCGCTGACCGCCTTGGGGCATGATACGGCGGAAGTGGTGCAGATCGGTCCGTACCGGATTGCGGAACGGTTTGATGTGGCTTTGGCCTCGCTCGCGGTGCGACGGGGGCAGGATGCGGCCTTTGCCGCAGCAGCCAAGACGCTGGGTGTGCCTTTGCCGGTGGCCACGCGCTACGTGGCTGGTACGCCCTTTTCCGCCTTCTGGACCACGCCGGAGATGTGGTTTGTCGAGGCGGACTTCGCAACGCATGAAGATATCGTCGCAACGCTGAAACCCGCCTTCGGGGAAACCGCCTCAATCACCGAGCAGACCGATGCTTGGGTGCGGTTCGATGTGTCGGGCGAGGGGCTGGTGACCTTGTTTGAGCGGCTGTCGAACCTCGATCTGGCGACGCTCGCCGATGGTTACGCGACCCGAACCGTGATCGAACATCTGGGCGTCTATCTGATCCGCCATTCGGCCACATCGGTCACGCTTTATGGTCCGCGCTCGTCGGCCCAAGGGTTGCTGCATGCGTTGGAAGTGACCGCGAAATCAGTGATCTGACCCGCTTCAGCCCTGCCGGATCACCAGATCGGCGGGGCGCGATCCTTGGGTCACGCGGCGAATATTGGGCATGTCATTGCCGTCGATCCAAGCCCGCGCTTCGTCGGGTGTCTTGCCATAGTGCGCCCAGCGATCCACGAGGCGGCGGTCCAGTTCCGTCTCGGGGACGTCGATCCAGATCGTCAGGTCAAAAAGTGGCGCAAGTCCGGGCCAAGGGGCTTCGTTCAGCAAAAGATAATTGCCTTCAACGATCAGAATGCGGTCATCCGGCCCGACAATATCGGCGCCAGCCCGACTGATTTCCAGATCACGATCAAAGAGGGGAATGGCCACCTCTTCCTCAACCCGCAGGCGGGTCAGCAGATGGCGAAACCCCTGCACATCAAAGGTATCCGGGGCACCTTTGCGATCACGGGCATTGCGGGCAATCAGCACGGCATCGTCATAATGAAAGCCATCCATCGGCACGGCTTTTGCGCCCTTGCCAAGGGCCGCGACCAATTCAGCGGCAAGCGTGGATTTGCCCGCACCGGGGGGGCCGGCAAGGGCGGCGAGGAACCGCCCTTTGCCTTGGGCTTTCGCCCGGATGGTCTTTGCCAGATCGGCAGGCGTCATGCCGCTTCCGTCACGCCTTCGGGCAGTTTTGCGCCGGTCATGAAGGCAACTGCGTCGGACATCGAATAATCCTGCGGGCGGATCACACAGAGGCGACGGCCTAGGCGGTGGATGTGGATGCGGTCGGCCACTTCGAACACATGCGGCATGTTGTGGCTGATAAGGATGATCGGAATGCCACGCGCACGCACATCGCGGATCAGTTCCAGCACGCGGCGGGATTCCTTGACCCCCAGCGCGGCGGTCGGTTCATCCAAGATCACCACCTTTGAGCCAAAGGCGGCCGCACGGGCCACGGCCACGCCCTGACGCTGGCCCCCAGATAGGGTTTCCACCGCTTGCGAAATGTCCTGAATGGTCATCAGGCCGAGTTCGGACAGCTTCTGACGCGCAAAAGCCTCCATCCGCGGGCGGTCCATCTGGCGGAACACCTGCCCCATGATACCGGGCTTGCGCCATTCGCGGCCCAGAAACATGTTGTCGGCAATCGACAGCGCCGGGGACATGGCAAGGTTTTGGTACACCGTCTCAATCCCCATCGCGCGGGCGTCATCCGGGCTGCGGAAGTTCACCGGTTTGCCGTCCAACAGGATTTCGCCGTGGTCGGGGGTGACGGCCCCCGACAGCGCCTTGATGAGGGTCGATTTGCCCGCACCGTTGTCACCGATCACCGCGCAAATCTCACCCGGCATCAGATCGAAATCGGCCCCGTTCATGGCGACAACCGTGCCATAGCGCTTCATCAGGCCACGCGCTTCGAGCATGGGTTTCTGAGCGGTCATTGCGAAGCCCTCCGCAGCCATTGATCCAGTGCAACCGCGACGATGACAAGGCATCCGGCCGCGAACATTTGCCAGTAGTCGTCCACCCCTGCCAAGGAGAGGCCCGTGTTGAAGACACCCACGATAAAGGCCCCGAGGACAGAGCCGATGATCGACCCACGCCCGCCGAACAGCGAGGTGCCGCCGATCACCACAGCGGTGATGGAGCCAAGGTTCACCGTGTCAAAGGCGATGGGCGACACCGACCCCACCCGGCCAATCGCGATCCAGGCGGCGAAACCGCAGATCAGACCGGCGACGGTATAGACCGAAATCAGCGTGCGGGTCACGTTGATGCCCGACAGCATCGCCGCATCCGGATCATCGCCGATGGCATGCACATGGCGGCCCCAGGCGGTGTGGTTCAGCACATACCACAGCACAGCTGCCAACAGGATCAGCGTGATACCGCCATATGACAGCGAAGCCCCGCCGAAGTTGATCCCCTGCCCGAACCACAACAGGCTTGGGGCATTGGCCTCGATATCGGCGTTGCGAATGGATTCAGACTGCGAATACCACAGCTTCAGCGCGTTGAAGATCGACAGCGTGCCAAGGGTCACGATGAACGGCGGCAGCTTGATCTTGGCGACCAGCACGCCGTTCACCAGCCCCATCAAACCGCCAAAGCCAAAGCCCACCAGCACGGCCAGCAGCACCGGCAGACCCGAGATCACGGCCAGATTGCCCATGATCAGCGAGGAGATCACCAAGATGGCACCAACCGACAGATCAATGCCTGCGGTCAGGATCACCAGCGTCTGGGCCAGCGCCACAAAGCCGGTCACCGTGGTCTGTTTCAGCACCGTCGAAAGCGCACCCATGCCAAAAAAGCGCGGGGCCACGATGGAAAAGGCCAAAATCGAAATCAAAAGCACCAGCGCCGGGATCAGCGTCGGGTTCTTGCGCAGCTGGGCGCGCAGAACATGAGACAGCGTTCTGTCATCCTTTTCAAAGCTCGCGACCGCCGTATCGGCGCGGGTCAGCGTGGCCTCAAAATCGGAAATGGTCTTTGTGGGTGCGTCTTCTGCGCTCATCGCGGCGGTCTCCCCCCTGTGAAAACAGGTCGTAATGACGGGACGGACCCCATGACGAGATCCGCCTATGAAGAAGGGCGACAGTAACGCCGCCCTTCCGTTAATCAAGTCAGACGTAAGGGGCGATTAGCCCCAGCACAGCTCGGTGCCTTTGGTGCTGTCGATCGACTCAACGCCTTCGGCCGGCTTGTCGGTGACAAGGTTCACGCCGGTGTTGAAGAAGGACAGACCTTCCGAAGCGACCGGCTTGGTGCCGTCCTTGGCGAAAGCGGCGATGGCTTCGATGCCTTTGCCAGCCATCAGCAGCGGGTATTGCTGCGAGGTCGCGCCGATCACGCCCGACTTGACCGAAGCGATGCCAGGGCAGCCGCCGTCAACCGAAACGATCAGAGCCTGACCTTCTTTGCCAGCAGCTTTCAGCGCCTGGAAGGCACCTTCGGCAGCCGGTTCGTTGATGGTGTAAACCACATTGATGCCCGGCTCTTTGGCCAGCAGGGTTTCCATCGCGCGCAGACCACCTTCGGGGTTGGCGTCCGACGATTCGTGGCCGACAACGCGGGCGTCGGTTTCCGAACCCATCACGGTCAGATCCGGCACTTCAATGCCAAAGCCGACGAGGAAGCCGGTGTCGCGGGCAACGTCAACCGAGATGTTGTCCTTGTTGATGTCGAGCATGGCGATCTTGGCGTTCGCAGCTTCGGCGCCCAATTGGGCAGCAGCCCATTTGCCGATGCGCAGACCAGCTTCGAAGTTGTCGGTCGCGAAGGTCATGTCTTGGGCTTCGGCGTCAGCCAGCGGGGTGTCGAGCGCGATCACCAGAATGCCAGCAGCGCGGGCTTCTTTCAGTGCCGGGCCAACCGAGTCGTTCGAAGCGGTGATCAGGATGCCCTTGGCGCCAGCGGCCACACAGTTTTCGATCGCAGTGATCTGCGGCGCAGCGTCGCCGTCTTTTTCACCGGCATAAGCCTGGAAGTCGAGGCCGGCAGCCGCAGCGGCAGCCTCAGCGCCTTCTTTCATTTTCACGAAGAAGGGGTTGGTGTTGTTCTTGGTGATCAGGCAAGCCAGATCGCCGGCCGAAGCGGAGCCCGCCATCAGCGCCAGAGCTGCCGCGCCCAACAAAGCGGTGGTCTTGAGTTTCATGTGGTGTTCCTCCCAAGGAATGAAGGGGATTTCCCCATTCAGATGCCGTCCGCCATGGTATCCTTCCCCCGGCGACATCGTGAAGATGACCTGATTCCCCCATCGACGTCAAGATAAATAAATCAGAGTGAATTATTATTGACAGGCGTCGGCCAAAGCCGCAGTCTTGGGGATCAAAAGACCCTTCCCAGATCGGGAATCGGGCGAAACTCATGGGGCGACCAATATGCTGATCGGGATTTCCCCGCTTTTGGGACCGGACCTGCTGCATGCGCTGCGGGCGATGGGGCATGGCGATGAGATTGCCTTTGTCGATGGCAATTATCCGGCCGCCGAACATGCCCGGCGCCTGATCCGTGCCGATGGCATCACGCTGGAGCCGATGCTGCGTGCAGTTCTTGGAGTGTTTCCGGTCGAAGCCGCCTACCGCGCCGCCCTGAACAATGACCCGGCCCAAGCGGGCGCGATCCACCATCAGATCGACGCGCTCTTGCAACATAGCGGGAGCGTTGCCACCCCGCTTGCAGGGGATGCGCTTTACCCGCGCATCCGTTCCGCCTACGCTATCGTCGCGACCTCGGAGCCTGCGCTCTTTGCCAATGTCATCTTGCGCAAGGCCGCGCTTTCATCGCCCAATCCCTGAGGCCCCATGTCCGTTGCTGCCGATCTTTTGTCCGACCGCCAAAGCGCCGATGACCTTGGCCTGCGCGGATCGAACCAGTCGGGGATGCGGGACCACAATGAACGGTTGGTGCTGTCTTTGGTGCGCCAGCACGGGGCGCTGGCGAAATCGGACATTGCTCGCATCACCGGCCTGTCGGCACAGACGGTCAGTGTCATCATGCGTGCCTTGGAACAAGACGGGCTTCTTTTGCGCGGAGAGCCGGTGCGGGGCCGGATCGGTCAGCCCTCGGTGCCGATGCACCTGAACCCGGAAGGGGCGCTGTTTTTGGGGCTTAAGATCGGGCGGCGCTCGACCGACCTTGTCTTGGTCGATTTTCTGGGCCGCGTCCGCGACACCCGTCGCCGCACCTACCGTTATCCGACCCCCGATGCGATCGTGGCCTTTGTGGCCGATTCCTTGCCCGATCTGATGGCAGCCCTTACCCCTGATCTGCGCGCGCGCGTCAGTGGCATGGGCGTGGCGATGCCGTTCCAATTGTGGAGTTGGGTAAAGGCTTTGGGTGCGCCACAGGCAGAAATGGACGCGTGGCGCGACCGTGACATTCAAGCCGACCTTGCCGCCGTGACCAACCTGCCGGTCTATGTGCAGAACGACGCCACCTCGGCCTGCGGCGCGGAATTGGTGTTCGGCTCTGGCGAAAAGCCGCGCGACTTTCTGTATTTCTATTTCGGCACCTTCATCGGCGGCGGTTTGGTGCTGAACGGCCAGCTCTTCCTTGGCCGCACCGGCAATGCCGCGGGGGTTGGGCCCATCCCGGTTCCCGGCCCCGATGGCCGGATGCGCCGCCTGTTTGACGCCTCGTCGCTGGCAACGCTGGCCAGCCGGATGGAAGCGGCGGGCGAGAGCGCGGATCACCTTTGGGAACAACCGGTCTTTTGGCAAGTGTCGCCGCCGGTGCTGGAGCAGTGGCTGGATGAGGCGGCCGAGGGTCTTGCCTCGGCCATCCTGTCGGCAACAACGCTGTTGGAGTTGGAGGCCGTGCTGATCGACGGCTGGATGCCGCCTGCGATCCGGGCCGAAATTACCAGCCGCACCCAGGCCGCCTTGGCGCGGCTTGACCTGTCGGGCATCACCTCGCCTGCCGTGCGCGAAGGCACCGTCGGGGCGCAGGCGCGATCGCTGGGCGCGGCGGCGATTCCGTTGTCGCAGCGCTACTTGTTGGATCAGAACGCCGCACAGCGTGACGCCTGATCCTTTGGTCTTGTCTTGGTATGAATAGGGTCCGTCGCAGGTTTGGCAGGGTTTGCCTTCGCTGCGGCAGGAACCTGTTTTGCGGACGCGCTACGCTGGACAGTCCGCGCCACGCCATGGCAGGCTGACCAGAACCGCAGTCGCCAAAGGCCCGCATCCCATGCAGACCGAAACCCAGACCCGCATGCCCAATCTCTTGCCGCAACTGGCCCATGCCCGAAACCCCGGCATGGCGCTGGATCTGGACTGGGTGGCTTCGGTGCAGGCCAATACCTCGGCCATCGAACGCCGGGCGGCCACGCTTGGCGGCAGACGGTCCGTGAAAAAGGAATATCAGGCCGCTTGGCTTTTGAAAGCGATCTCGCTGATCGACCTGACCACGCTGTCGGGCGACGATACCGCAGGCCGCGTCAAGCGGCTTTGCGCCAAGGCGCGTCAGCCGGTGCGCGCCGATATGTTGGACGCTTTGGGCCTGCCCGGCCTGACAGTGGGTGCGGTCTGCGTCTATCACGAGATGGTAGAAACCGCCGTTCGCGCGCTGGAAGGGTCGAATATCCCCGTTGCCGCAGTCGCTACCGGGTTTCCTGCGGGCCTGTCGCCTTACCACCTGCGCCTTGCGGAAATCGGCGAAAGCGTGAAGGCGGGGGCGAAGGAAATCGACATTGTCATTTCGCGCCGCCATGTGCTGACCGGCAATTGGCAGGCGCTTTATGACGAGATGCGCGAGATGCGCGCGGCCTGCGGTGAGGCCCACGTCAAAGCGATCCTTGCCACGGGTGAACTTGTCACCCTGCGTAACGTCGCCCGCGCCAGCCTTGTCTGCATGATGGCGGGGGCCGATTTCATCAAGACCTCAACCGGGAAAGAGACGGTCAACGCCACCCTGCCGGTCAGCCTGACCATGATCCGCTGCATCCGCGATTATCAGGACCGCACCGGCATCAAGGTGGGCTACAAACCTGCGGGCGGAATTTCCAAGGCCAAGGACGCGCTGTTGTATCTGGCCTTGATGAAGGACGAAATGGGCCACCCGTGGCTGCAACCCGACCTCTTCCGCTTTGGCGCCTCCAGCCTCTTGGGGGATATCGAGCGGCAGCTGGAACATTACCTGACCGGCCATTATTCTGCCGCCAACCGCCATGCGATGGGCTGAATGACCTTTGCGGTAAAAGAAGGGGCCTTGCCCCTCGCCGCCAAGGGGCGGCTCACCCCAGGATATTTGCGCCACGTTGAAGGCCTTCAATGTGGCCAAAATATCCCCGCCGGAGGCGCACGGGTGTTCCGGGCGCTCCCGTTTGCTGTTTATGCCGAAAGGACCAGAAGATGACCAGCGTGGCTTCGATTTTCGACAGCATGGCCTATGGCCCGGCCCCCGAGGGCCATGCCGAGGCGCTGGCCTGGATTGCGGGCCATCAGGGGCGCTTTGGGCATTGGATCAATGGCGCCTTCACCGCGCCGGGCGCTGTGTTTGAAACCCGCAACCCGGCGACAGGCAAGGTTCTGGCCGAGGTCAGCCAAGGGGCAGGCGGCGACATTTCGGCGGCGGTGGCCGCCGCACGGGCGGCGCAGGTGAAGTGGGCGCGTATGGGCGGGCAGCGCCGCGCGCGGGTGCTTTATGCGCTGGCGCGGCTGGTACAAAAGCATGCCCGGCTGTTTGCGGTCTTGGAAACCTTGGACAATGGCAAGCCGATCCGCGAGGCGCGTGACATTGATGTGCCGTTGGTGGCTCGGCATTTCTACTATCATGCGGGACTGGTGCAGCTTTTGGACAGCGAGCAACCTGGGCTGCAGCCAGTGGGCGTTTGCGGCGCCGTGATCCCGTGGAACTTTCCGCTTTTGATGTTGGCGTGGAAGTTGGCCCCAGCCTTGGCCGCTGGCAACACGGTGGTGCTGAAACCCGCCGAATATACCCCTTTGACGGCGCTTTTCTTTGCCGAGATCAGCCGCGAGGCGGGGTTGCCCAAGGGTGTTCTCAACATCGTCACGGGCGATGGCGATACGGGGGCTGCCTTGGTCGCGCATCCTGGCGTCGACAAGATTGCCTTTACCGGTTCCACCTCGGTTGGTCGCAAGATCCGGCAGGCCACCGCGGGCAGTGGCAAGGCGCTGACTTTGGAACTGGGTGGCAAGTCGCCCTACATCGTCTTTGACGACGCCGATATCGATTCAGCGGTTGAGGGCTTGGTCGATGCGATCTGGTTCAATGGCGGGCAGGTCTGCTGTGCCGGCAGTCGGCTTTTGGTGCAGGAAGGCATCGCCGATCGGTTCCACGAAAAGCTGAAGCGCCGCATGGATGGCTTGCGGATGGGCGATCCGCTGGACAAATGCATTGATGTCGGCGCGATTGTCGATCCGGTGCAACTGGCCGCGATCAAGGATTTGGTGGCGGGTTCGGATGGCGAGATTTACCACGCCGCCTGCGCCGTGCCGGAGGGGTGTTTCTATCCGCCGACGTTGATTTCCGGCCTGAACTCCGCCTCGCATCTGATGCAAGAGGAAATCTTTGGCCCGGTTCTGGTGTCGATGACCTTCCGTACGCCGGGTGAGGCTGTGGAGTTGGCCAATAACACCCGCTACGGCCTTGCCGCCAGCATCTGGACCGAGAATGTGAACCTTGCGCTGGACATGGCGCCAAAGGTCAAGGCCGGGGTTGTGTGGGTCAACGCCACCAATCTTTTCGATGCGGCGGCAGGCTTTGGCGGGGTGCGGGAAAGTGGCTTTGGGCGCGAAGGCGGTTGGGAAGGGCTGATGGCCTATCTGAAACCGGCGGGCAAACCCAAGCGCTTGGCGTCGCCCAAAGCAACGCCCGCCCCGGCAGAGGCATTGGTCGAGGGGATGGACCGCACGGCAAAGCTGTACATCGGGGGCAAGCAGGCCCGGCCGGATGGCGGGTATTCCCAAGCGATCTGGTCCCCCAAGGGCAAACTTCTGGGCCATGTCGGCCTTGGCAGCCGCAAGGATATCCGCAACGCGGTTGAGGCGGCCCATGCCGCAAAGGGCTGGGGCAGGGCAACCGGGCATAACAAGGCGCAGATCCTGTACTATATCGGGGAAAACCTTTCGGCGCGTGCTGCCGAATTTGCGGCCCGGATCAAGGACCAGACCGGGCGCGATGGGGCCGACGAGGTGGAGGCCGCGATCAACCGGCTTTTCACCTATGCGGCTTGGGCTGACAAATATGACGGTCAGGTAAAACAGGTGCCGATGCGCGCTGTGGCCTTGGCGATGAATGAACCGGTGGGCGTGATTGGCGCATTTTGCCCCGAAGAAATGCCGCTTCTTGGCCTGATTTCGGTGATGGCCCCGGCGATTGCCATGGGCAACACCTGTGTGCTGATCCCGTCGCAAACGGCCCCCCTGTCGGCCACCGATTTCTATCAGGTGCTGGATACCTCGGACCTGCCGCCCGGCGTTGTCAATATCGTCACAGGCAGCCCCCAAGAGCTGGCAAAACCCTTGGCTGGGCATCTTGACGTTGATGCGGTCTGGTCCTTTTCGGCGGCGCCTGTCTCGGGTCTGATCGAGACAGAGGCCGCGGGCAATATCAAGCGCACATGGGTCAATCACGGGCTTGCTCGCGATTGGGCGGGGGCAGCGGGCGAAGGGCGCACCTTCCTTGCACAGGCGACAGAGATCAAGACCATCTGGGTGCCTTACGGTGAGTGAGGCCGCCACCCGGACACCGATCTGCGGAATTTCCCCGTGATTTTCGGGCCATTTCATGCATAGTAATCGCGCGCCAATGGTTAGGCGCGTGTATCAAGCTGCCTGAACATAAAGGCGGCGGCAGGAAAAGGGACCCCAAAATGATTCAAGAATTCAAAGCCTTCCTTATGAAGGGCAATGTGATGGACCTCGCCGTAGGTATCATCATCGGCGCGGCTTTTACCGCGATCGTCAATAGCCTTGTCGGCGACCTTATCAACCCGATCATCGGCCTGATCTTGGGCGGGATCAATTTCTCGGATATGTTTATCGACCTTTCCGGCACCAATCCGGCATCGCTTGCTGCGGCGAAAGAGTCGGGGGCGGCGGTCTTTGCCTATGGCGCCTTTGTCACGGCCGTTATCAACTTTGTCATCATCGGCTTTGTCGTTTTTATGCTGGTCAAGGCGATGAACCGCCTGATGCCGCCGAAAGCGGCGGAACCGGCTGCACCGGCCGGTCCTTCGGAAACGGATCTGCTGAAAGACATTCTGGCCGCGCTGAAGAAGTAAGCGGCGCTGAAATACGAAAGGCCCCCGCGGAACGGGGGCCTTTTGCTTTTGCCGGGGGCGATTACAGCTTTAGCGCGTCGGCGGCCGAAATCGTTGGCAGGCCAAGCGCCACGCCAACAGCGGCATAGGTCAGTTTTCCGGCATGCACGTTCAGCCCGTTCAGCAGATGCTTGTCGTCGGCGCAGGCCTGTTTCCAGCCTTTGTTCGCAAGGGCCAGCATGAAGGGCATGGTCGCATTGCCCAAGGCCAGCGTCGAGGTGCGCGCCACCGCGCCCGGCATATTGGCCACGCAGTAATGCATGATGCCGTCAACCTCGTAGATCGGGTCTTGGTGGGTGGTGGCGCGGCTGGTTTCAAAGCAGCCGCCTTGGTCGATGGCCACATCGACAAGTGCGGCCCCCGGTTTCAGCTCTTTCAACTGTGCTTTCGAGATCAGCTTCGGTGCCGCAGCACCGGGGATCAGCACCGCGCCGATGATCATATCGGCTTGGCGGGCCAGCTCCATCGTGGTTGCCGCATCGGAATAGCCGCATTTGAACTGCCCGCCGAAGACATCATCCAGATAGCGCAACCGGTTCACCGAACGATCCAGCACGGTGACATCCGCGCCCATGCCTGCGCTGATCTTGGCCGCATGGGTGCCGACCACGCCGCCACCAATCACCAAAACCTTGGCCGGCAAGACGCCCGGCACGCCGCCCATCAAGACGCCACGCCCGCCATTGGCCTTTTGCAAGGTCCATGCCCCGACCTGCGGCGCGAGACGACCGGCCACTTCGGACATCGGGGCCAAAAGCGGCAAGCCGCCCCGGTCATCGGTCACCGTCTCATAGGCGATGCAGGTTGCACCAGATTTCAAAAGGTCGTGGGTTTGTTCCGGATCGGGCGCAAGGTGCAGGTAGGTGAACAGAATCTGCCCCTCGCGCAGCATCTTGCGTTCCACCGCCTGCGGTTCCTTGACCTTCACGATCATGTCGGCGGCGGCGAAAATCTCGGCCGCTGTGCCGATGATTTTGGCCCCTGCCGCCACATAATCGGCATCGGTGAACCCTGCGCCGGTGCCGGCATTCGTTTCGACCATCACGGCATGACCTGCGTTCACCGCTTCACGCGCGGCGTTCGGTGTCATGCCGACGCGGAATTCCTGCGGTTTGATTTCCTTTGGGCAACCGATTTTCATGTGTTTCTCTCCCTGATGGGCCCTTGGCCCTTATGAGAAAAGCTTGCGCCTGCGCCGCTGCATTTTCTTTGAAACTTTTGTGGCGTCCACGGGATCTCGTGATAGAAATTTCTCGAAAACCTTTCTTGCGCGAAAGAATCCACCATGTCCTTGGTCCTTGACGCCACCGATCGCCGGATCCTGACCGTCTTGCAGCGCGAGGGGCGCATCACCAACGCCGACCTGTCCGAGCGGGTGAACCTGTCGCCCTCGGCCTGCCACCGCCGCGTGCAGCAGTTGGAGGAGGCCGGGTTCATCGACAAATATGTGGCGCTGTTGAACACCAGACGGATGGGCAAGCCCACGACGGTGTTTGTCGAAATCACGCTGCAATCCCAAGCCGAAGATCTCTTGGACGCCTTTGAACGCGAGGTGGCGCGCGTGCCCGATATTCTGGAATGTCACCTGATGGCGGGAACGGCGGATTATCTGTTGAAAATCGTCGCCGAAGATACCGAGGACTTCGCCCGCATCCACCGTCAACATCTTAGCCGCCTGCCGGGGGTGCGGCAGATGCAATCGTCCTTTGCCCTGCGCACCGTGGTGCAGACCACCGCACTTGCCGTGTGATCTGTCGTAAATCCGTTACCTGTTTTTCTTAACCGAGCGAGACGCCCCCGAAGACCTGCGTCTTTCGGTCTTTCCCGGATAATCTGCGCAACGTGAGATGAAGATGACCGCCCCGAAAAACGTGCTGTTCCTTTGCACCGGAAATTCCGCCCGCTCCATTTTGGCCGAGGCGGCGATGAACCTGATCGGTGCGGGTCGGTTCCGTGCCTATTCCGCTGGATCGCGTCCGACGGGAGCGCCGAACCCATTCGCTTTGGCCCTGCTTGCACGCAAGGGCATCGACACGGGTTTTGCCCGCTCGAAAAGCTGGGATGAGTTCGAAGGACCGAATGTGCCGAAGATGGATTTCATCTTTACGGTGTGCGATTCTGCTGCGGCAGAGCCATGCCCCTTTTGGCCCGGTCATCCTGCCAGCGCCCATTGGGGGCAGCCCGATCCTGCCGCTGTGACCGGGGCGGATGCGGAAAAAGCACAGGCGTTTGACGCGACTTGGCAGCTTCTGACCCGCCGCATCACGGCCTTTGCCGCCCTGCCAATCGACGATATGGAGGAGCAGATCCTGAAGGTCGCCCTGCGCGAGATTGGTATGATGACATGAGCCTTGCCCGCCCCTTGGTCGCAGAAATCATTGGCACCGCGCTGTTGACGGCTGTGGTGTTCGGCAGCGCCATGATGGGCGCGCAGCTGACCCCGGATGCGGGGCTGGGGCTTTTGGTGTCCTCGCTTGCCACCGGGGCGGCGCTCTTTGTGCTTATTACTATTCTTGGCCCAGTGTCTGGCGCCCATATGAACCCGGCCGCAACGCTGGCCTTTGCGCTGCGCCGGGAAATCGCGCCGGGCGCGGCATTCGGTTTTGTTCTGGCACAGATCTTCGGCGCAATCTTGGGCGCCGTGGTCGCGCATCTGATGTTCAACGCCCCGGCGCTGGAGGTTTCGACCATCACCCGTAGCAGCCCCTCGCTATGGTTTTCAGAAATCGTTGCCACGGCGGGGCTGATTTTCGTGATCCTTGGCGGCATCACGGCACGCGGCCCGGTTCCGGCGCTGGTCGGCGCCTATATCATGGCGGGATATTGGTTCACCGCCTCCACCAGTTTTGCCAACCCCGCCATGACAATCGCCCGCACCTTGACTGGCAGCGGCGCGGGGTTGCGGCCCGTCGATCTGCCAGCCTATCTGGTGGCGCAATTTCTTGGCGCACTTCTTGGTTTTGCGCTGGCACAGTGGCTTTTTGCCAAAGAAAAACCCCCGGCCTGACGGACGGGGGTTAAACTGACCTTGGGCCCGTGAAGGCCCCAGTGTCGCGGAAACGTCTTATAGACCGCCTTCGCGTTGTGCTTTCTTCCGCGCGAGTTTGCGCGAACGGCGAACGGCTTCGGCTTGCTCACGGGCTTTTTTGACGGAGGGTTTCTCGAAATGCTGCTTGAGCTTCATTTCGCGGAACACGCCTTCGCGCTGGAGCTTTTTCTTGAGGGCCCGGAGGGCTTGCTCGACGTTATTGTCGCGGACGCTGACCTGCATGTGGTTGTCACCACCTTCCTAAGTTAGAGTTGCACTGAATGTGCAGGCCCGGCGCGCATAGCAAAAGCAGCAGGGCTTGTCTACATTGGCCAGATCAGAGGGCGTAAATGGACCGGGAAACCAGCATGGAACGCGCAAAATCACAGGTTTTGCAGGCCGCACTTCCGCATGTGGCCTTTGATGGTTGGTCCGAGATCAGCCTTGCAGAAGCCATTGCCGATTCGGGGGTAGAGCCGGGTCTGGCCCGCGCGCTCTTTCCGCGGGGCGGTGTTGACCTTGCCGTTGCCTATCACCGGATGGGCGATGCCGCGATGACCGAGGCTGTGGCGGGCCGTGATCTGGCAACCTTGCGTTTTCGCGACCGCATCGCGCTGGCCATCCGCCTGCGGCTTGAGGCTGCGGATAAGGAACTGGTCCGGCGCGGATCGGCGCTGTTTTCGTTGCCGCAGCACATGATCGAAGGTGCGGGGCTGATCTGGGCAACGGCGGACGCCATCTGGACGGCCTTGGGCGATCCCTCACGCGACTTGAACTGGTATTCCAAACGCGCCAGCCTCTCTGCCGTTTATGGTGCGACGGTGCTTTACTGGCTGGGCGACACCTCCGATGGTGATGAGGCAACCTGGGCCTTTCTGGAGCGTCGCATCGAAAATGTGATGCAGTTTGAAAAGGCAAAGGCCGGGATGCGGCAAAATCAGGGGCTTCAGGCGCTTTTCAAAGGGCCGATGAAGGTTCTGGAAAGGATTACCGCGCCACATGGGGCGGCAGACCTGCCCGGCAAGATGAAAGGCTGACCTTCCATGACCATTTCCGATTCCATGCTGGCCATGGCCATCTATCAGCCCGGCGGGCCGGATGTGCTGCAACCCGTCTCGGTGCCTGTGCCCATGCCGGGACATGGCCAGATCATCCTGCGTCTGGCTTATGCCGGGGTAAACCGCCCGGATGCGTTGCAGCGTGCTGGCAGTTATGCGCCGCCGCCCAGTGCCTCGCCCCTGCCGGGGCTGGAAGGGTCAGGCACCGTGGTCGAGGTGGGGCCGGGCGTTACCCGATGGAAGATTGGCGACAAGGTCTGCGCCTTGCTGCCGGGCGGCGGCTATGCCGAATATGCGGTCTGCCACGAAAACCACGCCCTGCCGATCCCGCCCGGCATGACCCTGCGCGAGGCGGCCGGCCTGCCCGAAACCTGCTTCACCGTCTGGTCAAACGTCGTGATGCGCGGCGGTTTGAAAGCCGGGGAGCGGTTCTTGGTCCATGGTGGATCGTCCGGCATCGGCACGACAGCCATTCAAATCGCCCGCGCCATGGGCGCGCGCGTTTTTGCCACCGCAGGCACCGACAAGAAATGCCGCGCCTGTGAGGATCTGGGGGCCGAGCGCTGTTTCAACTACCGGGATGAGGATTTCCTGACCGAAGCCAAGAAAGTTGGCGGCTTCGATCTGATCCTCGATATGGTCGGCGGCAGCTATCTGCCAAAAAACATCAAGGCCTTGGCTGATGACGGGCGCTTGGTGCAAATCGCCTTCCTGCAAGGCGCCAAAGTAGAGCTCAACTTCGCCGAGGTGATGACCCGGCGGCTGACCATCACCGGCTCCACGCTCCGCCCGCAGTCCGATCAGGCCAAGGCCCGCATCGCCACGCAGGTGGAGGCGCATGTCTGGCCGCTGATTGCCAAGGGGGCGTTCAAGGTGGTGGTCGACAGCGAATACCCGCTGAACGAGGCCCCGGCGGCCCATTGGCGATTGGAAAGCTCTGGCCATGTCGGCAAGATTCTTTTGAAAGTCGAAGGCATCTGAACGGCGGCTCTGGCGGTTCCCCCCCGGGGCGCCGCCCCGGACCCCGGAGTATTGGGAAAGGCGCAAATCCAAGATGCGCGACCCCGATGTCTTGCGCCTTATCCAATACTCCGGGGGTTTGGGGGCAGCGCCCCCATCGCCTGAGCTGTTGCGCCTTGGCGCATAAGGCGAGGACCTGATTTGCGCGGGCCTTTTTGCCCGCGCTCTGCCAGATCCCGCCACCGGATCAGTCGCCCAGCTTGGCGTGGACCTCGTCAAGGTCGATCTCGCCGATCGGCATCTTGTTGGCGGGATTGTCGAAATCGTATTTGAACAGTTGGAAATCCCGCTTGTAGATTTCCCACACCAGATGGCGCGACAGGTCGTCGAAATAATCTTCCACCGGATGCGCCCGTTTGGGCCCGTGGCCTTCACTTTCGTTGAACTTGGGGATCTTCTTCAGGTCAACCTTGTGGCGGGTCTTGATCTTTTTCAGCACCGCGCCCATGCCCTCGTCGAACTTCTCGGTAAAGAAGATCTGGTCATAGCGCCCGCCATTGACGATGAAGGTCGAGACATGGCCTGCCATCGCCGACCAGTGAATGTCTGGCTCCATCGGTTTTTTCCAGCGGATGGTGTCGCGGGCGAACAGGAGGAACCGGCGGAAGCTGGCGATCTGGTCAAACTCCTGCTTGCCGTCTTCGCCGCCCACCTCGATCCCGTATTTCTGCACCAGAAGCGGCACCAGATTGCCGCGATAGCGTTTGCCGTTGCGCTGAATCCCGCAAATCTTGTCGAAGAATGACGACAGGATCCGCGTGTAGGGATTGCGCACACAGGTAAAGGCGTGAACCTTGTGACCCTTCACCGCCTTTTCAATCTTCGGCTGGCTCGCCTCGATCGCCCATTTGTGCAGGCCGCCGGTCGCGTCATGGATGTCGCCATCGAAAAACACGCCATGGTCGGAATAATACATGATCTGCCCGATGGTCGAGCAAGCACATTTCGGGACGACGCGGTAAACGACGCTTTCGCTTTCCGTCATCCAGGTTCCGGGAAAACCCAACTTGAAAACCTCCTATTGCTGTCCGAAAAGCCCGGACAGCTGCAATAGGTCACAAAAAAGCAAAGAAACTCTGTCTTTTCAACGGTCATTGGCTGTATTTAGGAAACAATGACATTTTCATGCGTTAATTGCTCCTGACATGGCCAGAATCGCTTACATCCTTCTCTGTCACAAGGATCCGGAAGGGATCATCGCGCAGGCGCGACGCCTGACAGCGGCTGGAGATTTCGTCGCGATCCACTTTGATGGGCGCGCCAAACCGTCTGATTTTGACAAGATCCGTGACAGTCTGGTGACCAACCCCTCTGTCGCCTTTACCGCGCGCCGTGTGAAATGCGGCTGGGGCGAGTGGAGCCTTGTCGAAGCCACCCTTCTGGCCGTGGAGGCTGCGGTCGAAAGCTTTCCGCGAGCGACGCATTTTTACATGCTGTCGGGTGACTGCATGCCGATCAAGACGGCCGAATTCGCCCATACCTTTCTGGATCGTGAGGAAGTCGACTACATCGAAAGTTTCGACTTTTTCAACTCGGACTGGATCAAGACCGGTATCAAGGATGAGCGGCTGATCTACCGCCATTGGTTCAACGAACGAACGCACAAGGCGTTGTTCTATGCCTCGATGAACTGGCAACGTAAGCTGGGCTTGCAACGCAAGGTTCCTGCGGACATCCAGATGCAGATCGGCAGCCAATGGTGGTGTCTGCGCCGTCGCACGGTGGAATGGGTGCTGGAGTTTGTGCAGCGCCGCCGCGATGTGATGCGGTTTTTCCGCACGACCTGGATCCCGGATGAGACGTTTTTCCAGACCATCGTGCGCCATCTGGTGCCGGAACACGAAATCCGCACCCGCACGCTGACCTTCCTGATGTTCACCGATTACGGCATGCCGGTGACCTTTTACAACGATCACTACGACCTGCTTTTGAGTCAGGATTACCTGTTCGCCCGAAAGATCAGCCCCGAGGCCAAGGATCTGAAAGAGCGTCTGGGCAAGCTTTATGTCGCCAAGAATGTCCGTTTCTCGATTTCGAACGAGGGGCGCAGCCTTTACAAATTTCTTGCCGGTCGGGGCCGCATTGGCCGCCGCTTCGCGCCGCGTTTTTGGGAAAACGAAGGGTCTTTGGGTCGCGAACGCACCTTGATGATGGTGACCTGCAAGAAATGGCATGTCGCCAAACGGATGGTCGACCGCGTGCGCAAGGTCACCAACCTGCCTGCGCTGGATTATCTGTTCAACGAAGGCTCCACGCCGCTGCCGGATCTTGGCGGCATCCAATCGAACCTTGAAAAACGCACGCGGCACCGGCGGGCCTTGGTGCGGATGCTATTTGACTATTGGCAGACCGACAAGCTGATCTTCTGCATCGACCCGGCGAATGTCGATCTGATGCAGGATTTCTACAACGACAAGGCCAAGGTGCGTCTGTTGGAGATCGAGTGTGATTTCACCGACGAATATCTGATCGGCCACGCCACCCGCGTCGGTCTGGCCGGTGAGCAGACGCCGCAGGAAACCATCGACCGGCTGTTGCCGACCATCCGCTATGATGTGCGTTTTGAAAGCGACCGCATCCGCGATGCAGGCTTTCCGAATTTCTACCGCATCCGGCAAAGTGGCAGTGTTGACGAAAACACCGTGGCTTTGGCCGATTTCCTTGATATTCCGGTCGACAAGGCACGCGAGATTGCCGCCACCGAATATCTGTATCTGGACTGACACCATGGCCCATGCCTACGACCCGCAGAACATCTTTGCCCGCATCCTGCGGGGGGAAATTCCGAACAAGACGGTGCTGGATACGGCCCATACGCTGGCCTTCCATGACATTTCGCCTGCCGCGCCGGTGCATGTGCTGGTGATCCCGAAAGGGGCCTATGTGTCGTTCGACCATTTCGCGGCCGAGGCGAGTGCCGAGGAAATCGTCGATTTCCACCGCGCCTGCGCCAAGGTGTGCGAGCTGGTCGGTGTGGCCCCGGGCGAGGGGTTTCGCGCCATCACCAATGCGGGTGCAAATGGGCATCAAGAGGTGCCGCATTACCACCTGCACATCTTGGGTGGCCGCGCACTTGGCCCGCTGATCGCGCGCTGATCTCGCAAGAACCGGGCCGCAGGCATGTGGCCCGTATCCATATGCGCTCGGCCGGCAACACTTGCTCTCAATGCCGGATCGACAAAGCCTGAAAAAGCCGCGACAACGGGCGCAAAAAGGAGTGCGCGCATGTTCCCCGCCCGTTTTGCCCCCGTCCTGTTCGGCCTTATCCTGTCGGGGCTGATGTCCTGCATGGTGTCGGGGATCGCCACTTTGCGCGCCGTCGGTCTTGCCGACGGGTTCGGTGTTCAGTGGATGACCTCGTGGGTCGTCTCATGGGGCATCGCCTTTCCGGTGGTGTTGGTGGTGGCACCAATCACCCGGAAAATCGTGGCCCGCTTGATCCGCCCTGCCGGGGCTTAATGCGCCTCGGCCCAAGTGCGGCCCACGCCTGCCTCGACGGCAAGGTGAACTTTCAGGTCAACGGCGGGCAGGTTCGCGCCCTCCATCGTGGATTTGGCTGCCGCAATCAGGGCCTGTTCCGCGCCTTCTTCGACTTCGAACAGAAGTTCGTCATGCACCTGCAACAGCATCTTCGCAGGCAACTCAGCAATCGCTGATGGCATGCGGATCATCGCACGGCGGATCACATCGGCGGCCGTCCCTTGAATCGGCGCATTGATCGCAGCCCGCTTGGCAAAGCCCGCGCCGGGGCCTTTGGCGTTGATGTCCGGCGTGTGAATTTTCCGGCCGAACAGGGTCTGCACATAGCCATGGCTTTGGGCAAATTTCACCGTTGCCGCCATGTATTCCTTGATGCCGGGGAAACGTTCGAAATAGCGGTCGATAAACCCCTGCGCCTCGGCCCGCGGGATGCGCAGGTTGCGCGCCAGACCAAAGCCGGAAATCCCGTAGATCACGCCAAAGTTGATCGCCTTGGCCTTGCGGCGGATGTCGCTGGTCATCTGGTCCAAAGGCACGTTGAACATCTCGCTGGCGGTCATGGCGTGAATGTCGATGCCGTCACGAAACGCCTGCTGCAACGCGGGGATGTCCGCGATATGCGCCAAAATCCGCAACTCGATCTGCGAATAGTCGAGCGAAACCAGAACCTTGCCCTTGGGCGCCACAAAAGCCTCGCGGATGCGGCGGCCTTCCTCGGTGCGGACGGGGATGTTTTGCAGGTTGGGATCGGTTGAGGCCAAACGTCCGGTGTTCGCCCCGGCGATCGAATAACTGGTGTGAACACGGCCCGTTTCGGGGTTGATCGCCTCTTGCAAAGCATCGGTATAGGTCGATTTCAGCTTGGAAATCTGCCGCCAATCCAGAACCTTGGCGGCCAGCCGCGCAGCGGCGGGCTGGCTGTCCTCCAGCGTTGTGATGTCTTCCAGAATATCGGCCCCGGTGGCATAAGCCCCGGTCTTGCCCTTTTCTCCGCCTGGTACGCCCATGCGGTCAAACAGCACTTCGCCAAGTTGCTTGGGAGAGCCGACGTTGAATTTCTCGCCGGCAATCTCCTGAATCTCGTCCTCATACTGGGCAAGCTTCTGGGCAAAGGCGTTGGACATGCGCGAAAGCACGTCGCGGTCGACCTCAATCCCTGCCATCTCCATCTCGGCCAAGACCGGCACCAAGGGGCGTTCCAGCGTTTCATAAACCGTCGTCACCTGCGCGCGGTGCAATTGCGGCTTGAACAGCTCCCATAGCCGCAGGGTGATATCGGCATCCTCGGCGGCATATTTCACCGCGTCGTCAACTGCCACCCGGTCAAAGGTGATCTGGCTTTTGCCCGACCCAAGCAGCGATTTGATCGGGATCGGCTGGTGGCCAAGGTATTGGTCTGAAAGGGCGTCCATCCCATGGCCGTTCAGACCCGCATGCATGGCATAAGACAGCAGCATGGTGTCATCCAAGGGCGCAATGCGCACCCCGTGGCGGGCGAAGATCTTCCAGTCATATTTCATGTTCTGGCCGATTTTCAGTACGGCCGGATCTTCCAGCACCGGCTTCAACGCCGCCAGTGCTTCGTCCAGCCCTATCTGCCCCTCGACCAAAGCCAATGAGCCGAACAGATCCCCGCCACCCTGCTTGTGGCCCAAGGGGATATAGGCCGCCGTCCCCGCATCGACACACAAAGAAATCCCCACCAATTCGGCGCGCATTTCGTCAAGGCTGGTGGTTTCGGTATCCACCGCCACATGGCCCACGGCCTGAATTCGCGTGATCCAGCGATCAAGCGCGGCGCGGTCGCGGATACATTCGTAAGCGGCATGGTCAAAGGGCAGTTGCTGCACGGCGGGCGCGTCATCATGCGCACCTTCGACATGCATGCCCTTGGCCCCGTCCATTTCGGGCGCGTCGATCTTCAACCGCTCTGCCACCCGCTTGGTCAGGGTGCGGAACTCCATTTCATTCAGGAACCCCATCACGGTTTGCGGTTCAGGGTCTTTCAGCTCAAGACTGTCCAGCGCCACATCCAGCGGCATATCGCCATCAAGCTGCACAAGCCGGCGCGAGATGCGGATCTGCTCGGCATTTTCTACCAAAGCCTCGCGGCGCTTTGGCTGCTTGATCTCGCCCGCCCGCGCCAGCAGCGTGTCCAGATCGCCATATTCCTGTATGAGCAAGGCGGCCGTCTTCAACCCGATCCCCGGCGCGCCCGGCACGTTATCGACGGAATCGCCCGCCAAGGATTGCACATCCACCACCCGGTTCGGTGCGACGCCGAATTTTTCAAACACCTCGTCCAGCCCGATGCGCTTGTTCTTCATCGGGTCCAGCATGTCGACGCCGTCGCCAACCAACTGCATCAGATCCTTGTCCGAGGAAATGATGGTCACTGTTCCCCCGGCGGCCTTGGCGCGTGCGGCCAGCGTGGCGATGATGTCATCAGCCTCATAGCCCTCAACCTCGATGCAGGGCACATTGAAGGCGCGGGTGGCGGCCCGGGTAAAGGCAAACTGCGGGCGCAGGTCCTCGGGCAATTCCGGGCGGTTGGCCTTGTAGGCCGGGTAGATCTCGTTGCGAAAGGTCTTGGAACCCGCGTCAAAGATCACGGCGATATGGGTGGGGGCCTCTTTGCGGGTATGGGTCAGTTCGCCCCACAAGAGGTTGCAAAACCCCGCCACAGCGCCAACTGGCATGCCATCTGATTTGCGCGTCAGGGGTGGAAGCGCATGATAGGCCCGAAAGATGAAGGCCGAGCCGTCAATCAGATGCAGGTGATTGCCCTTGCCGAATGTCATGATCTGCCCCCCGTTTACACGCGGGTTCAGTATTGCCACGGCACAGGCTGGCCCGCCACCCCCTGCCTGGATCGTGTCAAAGATCCATCGACCTCAGCACTATGCACAAGGCGGGCTATGCCACACCCCGGCAGCGCAGAGGGCTGTTTCAGTGATCGTCATGGGCATGCGCCCGGTCAATCTCGAACCGCTTGTCGCAATAGCCACACTCGACAGCGCCGGTGTCGGCCGGAATGCTCAGCCAGACGCGCGGATGGCCCAAGGCCCCCTCGCCGCCATCACAGGCCACTTTCCATTTGGTGACAATTTGGGTTTCCGGGGCGTTCAGCGACATCGGGCAGGACCTTCAATTCTGTTTGACGCAGTCTAACCGCTCTGCCCCATGGGGGACAAGCCACCCAAGGCCTTCAATGTGGCCTAAATATCCCCGCCGGAGGCTCCACCGCCCCGACCGCGCAACGGCTGATCGTTATGTCCCGATCAGTTGCGACCGCGCCTTCAGCGCGGACAGCCAAGCCAAACCATGCACTGTGGCCTTTGCGGGGCGGTATTCGGCGGCAATCCAGCCGTCATAGGCCATGGCATCCACCGCAGCACAAAGCCCGGTCAGATCAAATCCACCGCCGCCGGGCTCATTGCGGGCGGGAAATCCTGCGATCTGGATATGGCCAACGCGGGCCTTATGGCGGTCCCAGACCGCTTGGGCATGGCCTTCGATGCGAGCTGCGTGCCAAAGGTCAAACTGAATCTGCACCTGCGGCAGGTCAAGATCGTCCAGAATGCGCGCCGCCAGATCAAAATCGTTCAGAAAATACCCCGGCATGTCATCGGGGTTCAAAGGTTCGATCACCAAGCGCTGATCTGGGGCCTGCGATGCGGCCCAGCTTAGATTTTCGACAAAAATCTGCTCTGCCTGCGGGCCGCGTGCGACACCTGCCATGATGTGCAGCCGGTCTGCGCCCAGCCGATCGGCCAACTCTGCCCCGCGCAGAAAACTGTCACGAAACCTTGCCTCCTCGCCCGGCACAGCGGCAAAACCACGATCCCCCGCCACCCAATCGCCGGGGGGGGCGTTGATCAGCGCCACGGGCTGCCCGGCCAGCGCAGCCTGCCAATCCGCTACGGAATGGTCATAGGGAAACAGCACCTCGATCCCGTCAAACCCTGCCTGCGCCGCCAGACCCGGCCGGTCCAACATCGGCACTTCGGTAAAAAGCATGGTCAAGTTGGCGGCAAAACGGGGCATTTACACAAGATCCGCTGAAGGGATGACTGGAAAGAATCGGCCCATGGACCAGAGGCCAAACCAACCCATGCCGTCAACCGTTTCATGGGCTCCAAGCTCGATCAGCCGGTAGAATGACTTACGGTCAATCCGCGCCCAAAGCCCCCGGCGCACGTGGACATAGGGCGACGGCTCCCCGGTTTCGGGGTCACGCTCGACCCGGATTGCATTGTCTGGCCCGGCGATGACCACATCCTCGGTCTTGGTGGTGAAGGTTAAAGTTTGCTCTGCGCCGCTGCCTGTCGCATCAAAATCCACGGCGTGCAGCGGTGCGTCTTCAACGACGATCCCGACCTTTTCAACTGGGGTGACAAGGAAATACTTGCCGTCCTCGATCTTGAGGATGCCCGAGAACAGCTTGACCATTGGCGCGCGGCCAATCGGCGTGCCTTGGTAAAACCACGTGCCATCCCGTGCGATGCGCATGTCGATGTCACCGCAGAAGTCTGGGTTCCACAGATGCACCGGCGGCGGCCCCTTTTTTGACGCGCCCGTGACCGCCGACATCAGCCCATCTGCCGAAGGTTTCACGATCTTTTGTGGATCATCGGCTTTTGTCATTTGTGCCCGCCCCCAAGTTTCGGTCATATGCAGATATAGACAGTTGCGGAGAAATGTCATGACCGATGCCAAAACTCTTGTGGCCGAGATCGAAGCCCTTGGAGAGCGGCTTGGTCAGGCACGCGGCTCGGTGGCGCAGCGGTTTATCGGGCAGGAAAAGGTGGTGGATCAGGTGCTTGCCGCGCTCTTGTGTGGCGGGCATGCTTTGCTGGTGGGCCTGCCGGGCCTTGGCAAGACCATGTTGGTTGACACACTTGCCACTGTCATGGGGCTGAATTCGAACCGTATCCAGTTCACCCCTGATCTGATGCCGGCCGATATTCTGGGGTCCGAGGTTCTGGAAACCGCCGCTGATGGCAGCCGTGCCTTTCGCTTTCTGGAAGGCCCGGTGTTCTGTCAGTTGCTGATGGCCGATGAAATCAACCGCGCCAGCCCCCGCACGCAGGCCGCACTTTTGCAAGCGATGCAGGAAAAAGAGGTCACCATCGCGGGGCAGCACCGCCCGCTCGGTCGGCCGTTCCATGTGCTGGCCACGCAAAACCCTATCGAACAAGAAGGCACCTACCCGTTGCCCGAGGCGCAGCTTGACCGCTTTCTTTTGCAGGTCGATGTCGCATACCCGACCCGCACAGCAGAGCGCGACATTCTGCTTGCCACCACGGGCGCAACCGAGGCGCAGTCGCAACCCGTGTTTGACGCCGAAAGCCTGATGGCCGCGCAATCGGTCATCCGCCGGATGCCGGTGGGCGATGCCGTGGTCGAGGCGATCCTTGATCTTGTCCGCGCCTGCCGTCCGGGTGAGGCAGAGGGCGCTGATCTTGCCGGGACGCTTGCTTGGGGGCCGGGGCCGCGGGCGGCGCAGGCCCTGATGCTGACCGTACGGGCGCGGGCACTGCTGGATGGCCGTTTGGCCCCCTCGATTGCCGATGTCGCAGCCATGGCGCGGCCGGTTCTGGAACACCGCATGGCGCTGTCCTTTGCCGCCCGTGCGCGGGGTGAGACGCTGACCGACCTGATCGACCGCGTCACCGCCCGCACCCTGCGGCTTGAGGCGGCTGCGTGACACGCACGGCCGATCCCCGCACGACTTTGCGCGCCGAGGCTGAACGTCTTGGCCAATCCCTGCCCGCCCTTCTGGCCGAGGCGGAGATGCTGGCGCAGACTGTGATGCTGGGGGAACATGGGCGCAAGCGGGCCGGGCAGGGCGATGAGTTTTGGCAGTATCGCGCTGCCCATGCCGGGGACAGCGCCCGCGCGATTGACTGGCGACGTTCGGCCCGCGCCGATACCCCCTTTGTGCGGGAACGCGAATGGCAAGCGGCGCAGTCGGTGACGCTCTGGGTCGACCCGTCGCGGTCAATGACCTTCTCCGGTGATGCCGTGCGCCTATCCAAGGCCACCCGTGCCCGTGTCTTGGCGCTGGCGCTGGGCATATTGATGCTGAAAGGGGGAGAGCGGGTGGGGCTTGCGGGTCAACCGCCGCGCCCCGGTCGGGCGCAGGTCATGGCATTGGCGAGCGGGCTTTCTGATAGCGTCGAAGATTATGGTCTGCCCGATACCACCGGGCTTGTGCCGCATGGCCGGGCCATCTTTATATCGGATTTTCTTGGGCCGCTCGAGGGTCTTGAAACCGCGCTGGCCTTTGCCGCCGACCGGGGGGTGAGAGGCGTCTTGCTGCAGCTTCTTGACCCGACGGAGGAAGATTTTCCTTTTGCTGGCCGCACCCTCTTTGACTCAATGGGCGGCACGATCAGCTATGAGACCCAAAGCGCGGCCGCCCTTCGCGACCGCTACCTTGCCCGTTTGGCAGAGCGTAAAGAGCGGTTGGCCACGCTCGCGCGGGCGGTCGGCTGGCATTATGCCTGCCATCACACCGGCCACCCGGCGCAATCCGCGTTGCTTTGGGCCTATCAGGCGTTGGAGGGCGGCAAATGAATTTCGGCCCGCTTGCCTTTGCCGCACCGGGGCTCTTGCTGGCGCTGATCGGGCTGCCGATCCTTTGGCTTTTGCTGCGCGCCATTCCGCCCGCGCCGATCCGCCGCCGCTTCCCCGCCGTGGCGCTGATGCTGGGCCTGAAGGACGATGACCGACAAGCTGACAAGACACCATGGTGGCTTCTTTTGCTGCGCGCCCTTGCGGTGGCCGCGGCGATCATCGGTCTCGCCGGGCCGATCCTGAACCCTGATGCCCGCGCGCCCGGGGCGGGGCCATTGCTGATCTTGTTGGATGGTGGCTGGGCCGATGCCCGCGATTGGCCAAGAATGCAAACCCGCGCCCAAGCCGCGCTTGAAGATGCCGCCCGTACTGGCCGCCCCGCAGCCATCGCACGGTTGACCGACGCACCACAGCCCATCACCTTCTCCAACCCGGCCGATTGGTCTGGGCGTCTGGCCGCGATGCATCCGGCACCCTTTGCCCCGGCCTATGCCGGTTGGGATAAGGCGCTGCCCAAGGGTGATTTTGAAACCCTTTGGCTTGCGGATGGGTTGGACCACAATGGCCGCGATGCCCTTGCCGCAGCCCTTGCAGAACGGGGCCGCCTGACTGCTGCCCTCTCGCCGCGCCCGATCTTTGGCCTGCGCCCGCCGACCTTGGCCGAAGGCAAGATCACCTTGACCGCCCTGCGCTTGGCCGCCGCGGGTGGCGCGGAACTCGACATCACGGCCCATGGTCCCGACCCTTCGGGCATTGACCGCGAATTGGGCCGCACCCGTGTGACCTTTGCGCCCGGCGCGGATCAGGGGCAGGCCGTGCTGGAGGTGCCGCCGGAAATGCGCAACCGGATCAATCGCTTTGCCCTTCTGGGGCAGCGTACGGCCGGTGCGGTGGTTTTGACCGACGACAGCTTGAAGCGCCGCAAGATTGCGGTGATCGACAGTGGGGCCGACCGCGAAGGTCTGCAACTCCTCGCCCCCGGCCATTACCTGCGTCAAGCCTTGGCTCCGGTGGCCGATCTCGTCGAAGGCCCGTTGACCGATGTTCTGCCCGCCAAACCCGATGTCATCATCCTGGCCGATGTCGCCAAGCTGACACAGAGCGAACAGGATGGCCTGTTGGATTGGCTCGACAGTGGCGGGCTTTTGCTGCGCTTTGCCGGGCCGCGCCTTGCCGCCAGCGATGTGGCACGGACCGAGGAAGACCCGCTGCTGCCGGTCCGCCTGCGTGAAGGCGGGCGGTCCGTTGGCGGTACGATGAGTTGGGGAGAGCCGAAACCCCTTGCACCCTTTGCAGAAGACAGCCCCTTTCACGGGTTGGCCATCCCCGCAGATGTGACGGTCACGGAACAGGTTCTGGCCCAACCCGACCCCGACCTTGCCACCCGCACCATTGCCGCCCTTGCCGACGGCACGCCGCTGGTCACGCGCAAGGCTGTCGGGGCAGGGCAGGTGGTCTTGGTGCATGTCACTGCCAACGCCGAATGGTCCACGCTGCCCCTCTCTGGCCTCTTCATGCAAATGCTGGAACGGCTGGCGGTGTCGGCCCGTGTTGGCGGTGGCGTCGAAGGCGCGGTGGACGGGTTGATCTGGGCGCCTGCGCGGATGATCGACGGTTCGGGTGAGATTGTGACGCCCGGTGATCTGGGCGGCGTTGACGGTGCGGATTTGGCGCAGGGGTTGACCGATGGCCCAACCGCCAAAGCCCCGCCCGGCCTTTACCAGCACGAAGATCGGCTGGTTGCGCTGAACACCCTGCCGCCGACCGCCACGCTTGTCCCGGCCAATTGGCCCGCCGCCACAGTGATCGAAGGCTTGGGCGCGGCGACGGCGCAACCCTTGGGCGGTTGGCTTTTGGCGGGGGCGCTGGTGCTTTTGGCGGTGGACATTCTTGCCTCGGTTTTTGTGTCGGGCCGGATGCCCCGGCTGGTCCGGGCGGCGCTGATCCTTGTGGCGCTGGCCCTGACCAGCCCCGACGCGCAGGCTCAAACGACCGATCCCGCCGCCGATGCCCGCGGGATCGAGGCGACGCGGGGCGTGGTGTTGGCCCATGTGCTGACGGGCAATCCGCAGGTGGATGACACTGCCGAGGCGGGCTTGCGCGGGTTGGGTGATCAGCTTTGGCTGCGCACCTCGGTCGAACCAGAGCCGCCCATGGGCGTTGATCTGGAGAAAGACGAGCTGGCCTTTTATCCCTTCCTTTACTGGCCCATCACCCCCGACCAGCCGATCCCTTCGACCCGCGCTTATGCCAAACTGAATGCCTTTCTGCGGACCGGCGGGATGATCCTGTTCGACACGCGGGACGGCGACATAGCAGGCATGGGGGGCACCACGGCAGAAGGCGAGATGCTGCAACTTCTTGCTTCGGGCCTTGATGTGCCGCCCTTGGCCCCGATCCCCGAAGATCACGTCCTGACCCGCAGCTTTTATCTCTTGAACGGGTTTCCCGGCCGCCACACGGCCCCCGATCTTTGGGTCGAGGCCCCGTCCCCCGACGCAGGCGAGTTGGAGGAAGGCATGGCCTTTCGCAATCTCAACGATGGCGTCACGCCGGTTATCATCGGGGCCAATGACTGGGCCGCGGCTTGGGCCACCGATGGGTCTGGTGCGCCGCTTTACCCCGTGGGACGCGGCCTTGCGGGCGAGGATCAGCGCGAAATGGCCTACCGCTTTGGCATCAACGTGGTGATGCATGTGCTGACCGGAAATTACAAATCCGATCAGGTCCATGTGCCAGCGCTTTTGGAAAGGCTGGGGCAATGAGCCGGAGTGTCATCTTCGATCCGCTGCTGCCGCTGCCCGTCCTCTGGGTTTTGGCGGCGCTTGCGGCGCTCATGCTGGGCTTTGCCATCTGGCGCTCTTTGCGTGGCTGGCCCTTGCGGGCGCTGGCGCTGGCGGCCCTTGGCGTGGCCCTTCTGAACCCGTCCTTGCAAGAAGAAACCCGCAAGCCCCTGTCCGACATTATCCTTGCCGTGGTCGATGACAGCGCCAGTCAACACCTCTCGGATCGTCCGGCGCAGACCGACGCGGCGCTGGCTGAACTGACCCGCGCGGTGGCCGCGCTGGACAACACCGAACTGCGGGTTATCCGCTTTGCCGATGGTGAAAAGGACGCGGGTTCCCTGGCCCTCACCGCCTTGGCCGAGGCGATGGCCGCCGAACCCCGCGCCCGGATCGCCGGGGCCGTCATCATCACCGATGGGCAGGTGCATGATGCCGGCCTTGCCCCCAGCCTGCCTGCCCCGCTGCATGTGCTGCTCACAGGGCGCAAGACTGATTGGGACCGCCGTCTGGTCATCACCGACGCCCCCGCCTTCGCGATTATCGGCGAGGAGTTTCAACTGAAACTCCGGATTGAAGATCAGGGCGCGGTCCCTCCCTTGGGCGCCGAGGCTGCAATCACCATCGCGGTCGATGCCGATCAACCCGTCACCTTTACGGTGCCGGTGAACACCGATCTGGAGCTGCCCGTAACCTTGCCGCATGGCGGGCAGAACGTCCTGCACTTCTCCGTCGCGCCGGTTGACGGTGAGCTGACCGATCGCAACAATGCTGCCGTGGTGCAGATCAATGGCGTGCGTGACCGGCTGCGCGTTCTGCTGGTGTCGGGCGAACCCCATGCGGGCGAACGGGTCTGGCGCAACCTGTTGAAGTCTGATGCGGCGGTGGATCTTGTGCATTTCACCATCCTGCGCCCGCCGGAAAAGCAGGATGGCGTGCCGGTCGATGAACTTGCGCTGATCGCCTTTCCAACGCGGGAATTGTTTGTCGAAAAGATCAACGAATTTGATCTCATCATCTTCGACCGCTACCGGATGCGGGGTATTCTGCCGATGGAATACCTTGATAACGTTGTCAGTTATGTTCGCAATGGCGGCACGGTTCTGGTTGCCGCTGGACCAGAGTTTGGCGCGGTTGACAGCCTTTGGCGCTCGCCCTTGGCCGAAATTCTGCCCGTGGCCCCGACGGCCCAAGTGATCGAGGAACCCTTCCGCCCGGCCCTCACCGAGCTTGGCCGCCGCCATCCGGTCACCGAGGGGCTGGAGGCGCTGGCGCCGGCAGGCGGTTGGGGCCGCTGGTTCCGTCTGGCCGAGGTAGAGCTGCTGCGCGGACAGGTCGCGATGTCCGGCCCGGGCGACAGGCCGCTTTTGGTGCTGGACCGGGTGGATCAGGGCCGCATCGCGGTGCTGGCCTCGGATCAGGCGTGGCTTTGGGGGCGCGGTTTTGAAGGCGGTGGGCCGCAGTTGGAACTGCTCAAACGGCTGGCCCATTGGATGCTGAAAGAGCCGGAACTGGAGGAGGAGGCCCTGATGGCCGGGGTGACGGGGGATGTGCTGCGCCTGACCCGCCGCACGATCAAACCCGAACCGCCTGGCGATCTGACCATCACCGCCCCGGATGGAGCCGTGACCAAGTTGACCCTCCCCGAGGTGTCGCCGGGGCGCTTCCAGATGGATTGGCAGGCACCCATGGTCGGGCTGTACCGGCTTGCGCAAGACGATCTGACCCGCGTGGTGGCTGTCGGCCCGCCCGCGCCGCGCGAGTTTGTTGAAACACTTGCCTCATCCGCCGCTTTGCAGCCCGTGGTCGATACCGTGCAAGGTGGTATTTTACAGTTGCAGGACGGCTTTCCCAGCCTGCGCCCGGTGCGTGAAGGTCGGCCTGCCGCCGGGCGCGGCTGGCTGGGCTATACCCCGCGCGGGGCCTATGTGGCCGAGGATCTGCGGGTCTCGCCGCTCGTTCCAGCTTGGCTTTTGCTTTTGCTGGCGGCGGGCTTTGCCGTGGCGGCATGGCTTGTCGAGGGGCGGCGGCTCAGCGCGCGGTGAAATCGTCGAAACGATAGCCGAACCGCGCAATGTCCTCGGCGCAATCGTCGGCAAGATTGGCCGCATCTTGGTCTGAATAAAAACTGCGCCAATCCCGCGCCCGCGTGCTGGCATTGGCACGGGGCAGGGGCGTCAGGCGAAAGCCCAAATGCGCCTCTAGCGGGGCAAGATCCGTGTCGAGATGTTCCAGTCGGGCGAAAAGCTGACAACAGTCCACCCCGGCCCGGTTGCGCAGATAGGCCGCTGCTGGCCAAAGCCGCAAACCAGTCCGGGTTTGCGGATGGTTGAGAAACCCACTGAAATTCAGCGTCTTGGCCAGCCCAACAGCGGGATGAGCAAAGCTTTGATCGCGCAGCCAATGGTAATAGCTGACCGCCCGATCCCAAGGATTGCGCACCAGCGTAAAGCAGAAAATGCCCTGTAGATCTTCGGGGCTGACCACCCCGTCAATATCCGCCAGCGTGGAGTGTTTCCAAAGCCGCCCTGCTGCTTTCAAGCCTTTGACCCGCCCGCGCCGCGCCCGCGCCTTGGGCGTGTCGCCAATCAGGATATCCTCCTTCATCGCACGCGCCTCCAAGGCCAGCGACAGCGCCGTTCCCCCGGTTTTCGGGATATGGACAAAGACATAGCGGCGACCGGGAGAGATGATCATGACCGCCACCTTTCTACGGACCCACCCTTCAACGTGGTGCAAATATCCCCGCCGGAGGCGCCGCGGGTCAAGGCCGGACGCTCTGCGGGGGATATTGGGGCCAAGGTAAATGCCATGCGCCTCAGACCGGATTGGGCAAGGGGCGACCGTCGGCGAAGGCCAGAAGATTGTCGACCGCCATCATCCCCATGGCCGTGCGCACTTCCAGCGTCGCGGTGCCAAGGTGGGGCAGAAGCGTGACGTTTTCCATGGTCAAGAGCGCGGGGTGAATCCGCGGTTCCTGTTCGTAAACATCCAGACCCGCACCGCCGATCTGGCCGCTTTGCAGCGCTTGGGCGAGGGCGGCTTCGTCCACCACATCACCACGGGCGATGTTGATGAAAAGGCCACTTGGTTTCATCTGTGCCAATCGTTCAGCGTTGATCAGGTGGCGCGTTGCAGGCCCACCCGGCACGGCGATGACGACGATATCGGCCCCCATGGCTTCGGGCAGGGTTACGGCGCGGGCAGGCAGGCCCGGTTCTGCTGGGGAGCGGTTGTAATAGGTGATTTCCATGCCAAAGCCGTAATGCGCCCGTCTGGCGATGGCCTTGCCGATGCGGCCCATGCCGATGATGCCAAGGGTCTTGCCCGTGACATGCAGGCCCAGCATCTGCGTCGGGTGCCAGCCCTGCCAGTGGCCCGCGCGCACCAGCCGTTCGCCTTCCCCCGCCCGCCGCGCCGTCATCAGGATCAGCGTCATGGCGATATCGGCAGTGGCGTCGGTTACCGCGCCGGGGGTGTTGGTCACCTGCACCCCCGCCGTGTGGGCGGCGGCCACGTCGATATGGTTGAAGCCGACACCAAAATTCGCGAGCAGTTTGGTCCGGGGATTGGCCACATCGGCAAAGACGGCGGCGGAATAGAGATCGCCGAGCGTTGGCAACACGACGTCAAAATCGCGCAAGCTGGCGCGGAGTTCGGCGGGCGCCAGCGGCAGGGTGCTTTGCCGCGCGGTGACCTCAAACCGGGCACGCGCGGCCTGCATCACGGGTTCGGGCAGCGGGCGGGTGATGAGGAGTTTCATCAAAACAGCTTGCCGCCCAACGGCACCTCATGGCCGGGGCCGATCAGCACCACCTCGCCTTTCTCGTCCGGCAAGCCAAGGATCAGCACCTCGGACAAAACCTTGCCGATCTGGCGGGGCGGGAAGTTCACCACGCCCAAAACCTGTCGCCCGATCAGGGCTTCGGGGGTATAATGTTGGGTGATCTGGGCCGAGGAGCGTTTTTCACCGATCTCGGGGCCGAAGTCGACCCAAAGTTTGAAGGCGGGTTTACGCGCTTCGGGGAAGGGTTCGGCGCGGGTGATGCGGCCGACGCGGATATCCACCTTGGCGAAATCGTCATAAGTGATGGTCATTTGCCCAGCTCCCGTCCGCGGTCGGCAGCGGCCTTGATCGCGCGGTTGAGCAGCGGCGGAAAGCCGGTTTCCGCATCCATCAACACGGCCAGCGCGGCGGCGGTGGTGCCGCCCGGCGAGGTGACATTCACGCGCAACTGGCTGGCCTCTTCGGGAGAACGGAAGGCCAGCTCGCCCGACCCGCACACGGTAGCGCGGGCGAGTTTCATCGCGACCTCGGGCGACAGACCTTGGGCCACACCGCCTGCGGCCATTGCCTCGATCAGGTGAAAGACATAGGCCGGGCCAGAGCCGGAAACGGCGGTCACGGCGTCGATCTGGTCTTCGCTGTCCAGTTCCACGACCTCGCCCACGGCAGACATCAATTCAGCTGCCAGAGCGAGACCGGCTGCGCCCGCATGGGTGTTGGCGCAGATGCCGGTGATGCCGCGCCCCACCATGGCTGGGGTGTTCGGCATGGTGCGGACGATCGGGGTTTTGTCTCCAAACGTGGTCTCAAAGCTGGCAATCGAAGTGCCTGCTGCGATGGACACCATCAGGGTCTTGCCATTGCCCAAAGCTTGCAGGGCGGGAAGGGCGGCGCCCATCATCTGCGGTTTGACGGCCAGAAGTGCCACGGCGGGGGCAGGCGGCACACCTTCGTTCAGATGCACGCCGGTGGCTTTCAGCCAATCCGTAGGATTGGGTTCCAAGACCCAGATTGATTGTGGCGACAGACCCGCTTTCAGCCATCCGGCCAAAAGCGCAGATCCCATTTTCCCGCACCCCAAAAGCACAAGCCCGCCTTGGGCGACCTCTTCCAATGCCATGGATTTCCCCCTGTTTCTGGGGCGCAGGTTAGGCCCGACCGTAGGCCTCGGCAATGGCGACTTTCAGCGCCTCGGCCGGAGAGCGATCCCCCCATGCGGCAAGCTGGAAGGCCGGGTAAAAGCGTTCCGAGGCCGTCACTGCAGCGGAAATCAGATGGTCGATCTGCTCTGGTCCGACCATTTGCCCGCCTGCAAGGCAAAGCCCATAGCGCCAGACCATCAGCTTTTGTTCGGTCCAATAGGTGAAGGCGCCGTTCCAGACCATGTCATTGCAGCGGTTCAGCATGTCATAGATGACGGGCAGACGCGCTTCGGGCGGTTCCATTTCAAAGGTGCAGATCAAGCGCAGGGTTTCATCCTGCGCCGACCAGGCAAGGGTCAGCGAATAGGTGCGCCACTGCCCTTCAACCGCCATGGCGATCTGATCATCGGTGACGCGATCAAATTCCCAGTCGTGATGCGCGGCCAGATCCTCGACGATGTCGATCGGATGCAAATCATCCAGGTCAAGGAAATCTTCTGAAACTGACATGCGCGCCCCACAATGAAGCCTTGCACGGAAGATGGTCCGCTAAAGGCTGTGCGTCAGGCAAGGCCCTGCGATGCCCGACGCATCTCTTACTAGATATAGTGTGGCCAAGGCGAAAGCCTGTAAAGCGAAATCTAGGCAAATCTTCTGTGGATAAGGCGAATCAGTTGTGGATGCCTTCTGGTCACAGGGCATCCAGCTACGGATTTGTGCGGGTTTTCAGGCGCCTAGATCAACCGGAGGTTCGGCAAGCCCGCGGGTGCCCGTATCGGCGGAAAAGGTGGCGCCGGAGAGCGAAAGGGCAGCGCGATCAGCCAGTGACATGCCTTCCAGCGCGGTGGTGCAGTAAAGGGTTGAAAACCCGGGGCCACCGAAGGCCGGGCAAGAGGTGTGGGGCGCGTCAAAGGCAATGGCGCGCAGGAATGTGCCTTGCGGGGAATAGCAGGCAACCCGGCCCGCCCCCCATTGGGCGTTCCACAGATTGCCCTCGGCGTCGACGGTCGCGCCATCGGGATAAAGCCCCTCGGGTGCCAGATCGATAAAGACCTCAGGTGCCGCGCAGGGCCAGCCTGCCGCATCGAGTGCGACTTTCTGAATGGCTTGTGTGGGCGTGTCGGCGAAATAGGCGGTGCGACCGTCGGGGGCAAAGCAGATGGCGTTCGGGATCGTGATGCCGTCGAAAAGTTTGCGCAACTCGCCGCGATACCAGCGATAGATCGCCCCCGCACCGGGGTCTTTATCGCCATGTTTTGACATGGTGCCGATCCAGAACCCGCCCTGCCGGTCGGCGCGACCGTCGTTGGAGCGGTTGGTGGGCTTGTCCGCCTCCAACTCGACCAGCGTCTCGATGTCTTCGCTTTCCAGATCGAACAGGAAAAGATCACGTTCGCCGGCAATCAACAGATGATCGCGCGACAGCCAGCCCGCGGCAGAGATCATTTCGACAAAAGACCAGCTGCGCGGCTGTCCCTTCTCAACGCTGTGCATTTTCTTGCCAAGAATGTCGAACCAGAACAATTGGTTGCGGATCGGATGCCAAAGGGCGCCCTCGCCAAGCTCGCAGCGGCGATCGTCGTAGATCATGGCTGGCCTTCCGAGAATACGGCGTCATGCGCCAAGACGATGGCCTTGGCGCGGGTCGCCACCTCGGTGGCGGAAAGGCCGGGGGTGTAAAGCGCCGTGCCGATGCCGAAGCCACTTGCCCCTGCCTTGGCCCAAACCCCAAAATTTTCCGGCCCGGCACCGCCGACAGCATAGACTTGGGTGGCGTGTGGCAAAACGGCCCGGATGGCTTTCAGCCCGTCGGGACCAATCAGCGAGGCCGGGAAGATTTTCAGCCCGTCTGCCCCAGCGGCGAGGGCCGCAAAACATTCGGTCGGCGTCATCACGCCGGGCCAGCTTGCCAGCCCGCGTGCCTTGGTCGTGGCAATCACGGACGCGTCGCAATTCGGCGACACGATAAGCCGCCCGCCCGCATCCGCAACTTCGGCCACTTGGGCAGGCGTCAACACGGTGCCAGCGCCGATCTCGGCATGGGTGCCAAAGGTCCGCGCCATGATGGCGATGGAATGCATCGGGTGGGGCGAGTTGAGCGGTACCTCAATGCGGGTGATCCCGGCGGCAATCAGCGCCTCGCCCACGGGCAGGGCCTCGTCCGGGGTGATGCCGCGCAGGATGGCGATGATGTTGCGGTGGCTCATGCCTTGGCCTTTCCTGAGGCGACCGCCAACCCGGCAAGGGTACATGCGGCGGCGGGCAGCGGGTCTGCGGTAACGCCTTGGGCGGCAAGCGCGCGGGTGTAATTTGCCACCAGCGCCTCGGTTCCGATCAGCCGCAGGCGTTGGCCCAGCCAATAGGGTTTTGCCCCGGCAAGCTCGGCCCCGATCAAGAGGCCAGAGAGGCGGGACCGGGCGGCAACCGGCGAAAGGCCGGCCAGCAACCCTTCGGCGCGCAGCGAAAACAGCCGGGCGGCAAGCCGTTCGGGGCGGGACAGGGCCTCGGTTACCGCGGCGTCAAAGGCGTCTGGGTCATGGCCTTCGGGGGCGATGCCATGGCGCAAGACCGATTGCGCGGCCAGAAGCGCGAACATCTCGCCCGTCATGAAGGTCTGGAAGGACACCACCTCGCCTGCCGAAACATGCACCCATTTCGAATGGGTGCCGGGCAGGCAGATCACGCCGTCAAAGCCGGGATCCAAGGCCAAAGCGCCCGCGATCTGGGTTTCCTCGCCGCGCATCACATCGGCGGGTTTGGATTGCGACAGGCCGGGGACAATCTGCACCTTCATTCGCGGGTCAGCCGTTTGCACCGGGCAAAGCGCCGCAGCCGCGACGGGCGCGCAAGGGGTGGCGCGATAGGAGGCTTCCACCCAGCCTTGCCGCGCCCCGACCATGCCACAGGCAATCACCGGGGTTTGCCGGCCTTGCGGCAGCCAATCCCCAATCAGCGCCAAAAGCGCGGGTTCAAACCCGTCGCGCGTCAGCCCGCCCATCCCCTGATCCGAAGACGCCGTCGCCAAAACCCCCGCCTCCCCCATCGCCCAAGCGCGGAGGTTTGAGGTGCCCCAATCAACGGCGATCCAGTCGGGGGTCATCCGCGCAGGTCTTCCGGCCAAAGCGCTTGCGGCAGGTTCTGATAGCTGACCGGGCGCAGGAAACGCCGAATGGCCATGGTGCCGACCGAGGTAGCGCCAAAATTGGTCGAGGCTGGGTAAGGTCCGCCATGCACCATGGCATCGACAACCTCAACGCCCGTCGGGAAGCCATTTGCCAGAACGCGGCCCGCCTTGCGCTGCAAGATCGGCATCAGACGGCGGGCCATGTCGGTATCGGCATCGTCAAGGTGCAGGGTGCAGGTCAACTGACCCTCGAACGCCGATGCGATGGTCAGCATTTCTTCGTCGCTGTCAGCGGCGATGATCAGCGCAAGCGGGCCAAAGACCTCTTCTTGCAGCACATGGTTCTGGATCCAGTCGCTGCCCTTGACCATGAACAGTTGCGGCGTGGCCTGACGGCGGTCGCACATCTGGGTCAGCAGGTGGCGCACGGCGGGGGCGGCGGCGATACGGTCGCGGCCCTGCACATAGGCGTCAGCAATGCCCGTCGTCAGCATGGTCTGGGTGCCGATGGCTTTCAGCGCCTCGACCATGGCCGCACCCAGCGCCTCGGCTTGATCTGCGCGCACCACGGCGATGCCGGGGTTGGTGCAGAACTGGCCCGCCCCTTGGGTCAGCGAGCCTGCCCAGCCGGCCACGATCTTGTCCATCCGGTTCGCCATGGCGTTCGGCAACAGGAACATCGGGTTGACCGACCCCAATTCGCCAAAGAACGGGATCGGTTCGGGACGGCTGACGCAGAGGTCAAACAGCGCGCGGCCGCCGGCAAGGGAGCCGGTGAAGCCAACCGCCTTGATCAGCGGGTGGGTCACAAGTGCGGTGCCGACATCGCGACGCCCGCCCTGTACCAAGGAAAACACGCCGGGGTGCAGCTTGCACTTGGCAACCGCCTCGGCCACCGCTTCGGCGATGATCTCGCCCGTGCCGGGGTGGGCGGAGTGGCCCTTGACCACAACCGGGCAACCTGCGGCCAAGGCGCTGGCGGTGTCGCCGCCTGCCGTGGAAAACGCCAGCGGGAAGTTCGACGCGCCAAACACCGCAACCGGGCCGATGGGCTGCTGCATCAGGCGGATTTCCGGGCGCGGCAGGGGCGCGCGGTCGGGCTGGGCGGCGTCGGTGCGGCAATCAAGGTAATCGCCCTTGCGGATATGCGCCGCGAACAGGCGCAACTGGCCCGTGGTGCGGCCACGTTCGCCTTGCAGGCGGGCAACCGGCAGGCCGGTTTCCTGCGTGCCAATTTCAGTGATCGCCTCGGCGCGCGCCTCAATCGCATCGGCGATGGCGTCAAGGAAAGCGGCACGAACCTCGCGGGTGGTGGCTGAATAGCTCCAGAAGGCATCCTCGGCCGCTTCAACCGAGCGGTTCACCAGATCAACAGTGCCGACGCCGTAAGCATGGGCCGGGCCATGCGCCGGTTCGGACATAAAGGTGTTGGGCGAGGCGACCCACTCACCAGCGATCAGGTGGCGGCCGTGCGGGGTGAAGCTCATGTCGGTATCCTAGAAATGAAAGGCCGCGACCGTCTGGCGGCGACCAAGGGAAAGCGCATCGGCCACATGGACCATGGGCGACAGGTCTACATCAGAGGCGCGCATGCGCAAGAGGTCCGCCATGCGGGCGTAAAGCGCGGGGTATTCGCCCATGATGTCGGCATCGCCCGCAATCGGCTTGCCCGCGAGTTCCAGAAGATTGCCGCCCATCCGCAGGGCCATCGGTCCGTGATCGGTTTCGATGTCGATATCCCAAGTTTGCGGGCCTTCTTGACGCCAGTCAAAATCTGCCGTGACATTGCCCGAAAAGCGCAGTTTCGCCGCGATGGGGGTTTGGCGGTTTTCTGGAACCTCCAGTGTGGCCGCAGTCAGATGCACCGGAGCGGGCAGGATTTCTGTCAGGATCGACAGGGCGTTGATGCCCGGATCAAAGACACCCATGCCGCCCGGTTCAAAGACCCAATCCTGACCGGGGTGCCATTTGCGGACATCTTCGCGCCAAGTGATATGGGCGCGGATCACGGTCTTGGCCGTCAGCCACGCCTTTGCCGCCGCCACCGCACGGGCCATGCGGCTGTGCCATGTGGCGTAGAGCGTCAGGCCCTTTGCCTCTGCCCGCGCCTGCAATTCATGCACTTCGGCCAATGTCGCGCCGGGGGGCTTTTCCAGCATGACATGACGGCCCGCCAACAGAGCTGCCGCAGCATAGTCAAAGCGCGGCACGGGCGGCAGGCAAAGCGAGACCACCGTCACATCGGGGCGGGTGGCAAGGAAGGCGTTGAAATCGGTGAATGCCTCTACGACCGCCACGCTGCCTTGTCGGCTGATGGTGGCGGCAAGTTCGAAATCGGGGCTGGCCGCCAATGCCGGAACGTGCTGATCCACGGCGATCTTGCCGATGCCCACCAAAGCAACCTTGGTTTTCATCAGTGGCTGTCCTTGCCCACCGGCGCACCCCGGCAGCCTTTCAGGAAATCAAGGTCAGCCCCGGTGTCGGCGCCCTGCACATGCTGCTGGTGAAGCCAGGCATAACCGCTGTCATATTGCGGGTGCAGCGGCTTCCACGCGGCCAGACGGGCGGCCAACTCTGCGTCGGAAATGTCCAGATGCAGGCGGCGGTTTGGCACATCCAACTCGATGAAATCGCCGTTCTG
>JACCDN010022427.1_pt1 | contig 42122 bp, 39 predicted proteins | sample 7441691 | NCBI WGS metagenome assembly JACCDN01 (sample SAMN15323439, study PRJNA562643) | freshwater metagenome | isolation source: river surface water | place: USA:Blue River Watershed | collected 2017-08-16 | reverse complement strand
TGAACGACCAGTGCAATTCGCACCGCCGTAATACGATAAGCGTATAAATTAGCGGCATCAAAGCGCACATAGCGATTCATCTCGGGCAATTGCATTATTTCAGTGCCATCACCTTCCACATCTTTTGATAGAATGCGATCGCTTTCTCCGACCAAGATAGCCATATATTCAACATTATTTGCAATATTATAGGGTTTTCCACTGCCCGCATCGGTCATTTGTAGTGCGTAAATACCATTATTCTTGACGACTTGAAAAGTGTAATGATACAGCGTTAGAGGAGGTGCATTGTTAGGTGGGCCTGCGTTGGCATCAGCTGGGATAGTGGTGCCGTCATAACTTTGTATGGCTTGGGGGCCGCGATTTGTAAAATAAACCTGTAAGGTATCGCCTCCTATGGCAGCTCCGATGCTAGGAACATTTAGATGAGGGACCAATTTTTGGTACACAGAACCCGCCCATGCTGCAGGTGCTCCATTCGATGCACCACAGCTATAGACAGGGTCCGCACAGTTCGTGGCATTCAGGGGATTTGCGCAGCACAGACCATCGAAATAAGTATTGGCTGATACAGAACTCCAGCCTGGATTGCTGCTGTAATAGCATTTTGCTCCCTGTAATGCCATGAAATTATTGGTGATAGTAGCCGGTGTAGCATTAGGGACATTCTTTAGCAAATTTGTTCGCGTGGCACACCAGGCGGGTTGACTATTGGAAGAAACGGGATAGGTATAGGAAGGTGGGGCAGGACTGCTAGGGATAGTAGCCATTCCCACATAGACCCAATCCTTTAGGACTGCAGCCCCGCCCCCTGGTATGGGCTGAGTACCTGCACCATCGCCCCGTACGGTATAGGTAATATTGGGCGCTGCGGCCGAAGCGGGTTGTGCGATCCCTACCCCTGCCATGGGCACATATTGCCTGAGGCGCTGGATAGCATTACGTCCATCCACATAGAGTTGCAGCGTGCTTTCATTTTTAAAAAAATTGGCGCGTGATATGGAAGAAAGTTGGGCGATAGTTAGCAATAATAGGGAACTGGTTGCGATGCCCACGATGAGTGATAACAAACTGAAGCCTTTGTGCAATCGCATGCTTTTCCTCCGTTATTGATTGGGTATAGGATTAGACAGAGGATAAATAGATGCTCTTAGCAGGGGTGCTTCTACAGTGCTTACTTGTACTTGGTCATAACTACCGGTGGGCATGCTTTTCCAATAAATTTTAATGGTAAAGGTCAAAGGATCGTTTGGAACAGTAGCATTTGTACAACCCACGGTTGCTAAAGGGGCAGTGCCTGGGACTGCTTCTAAACAAACAAAACCCTTCGCGTTCATGGCCGCGGGAAAAGAGCTGCCTACTAGGCCTTGCCATTCATACAGATCATTGAACGCCATTTGATTACTCGTGCAATAAGCACCCGAGGTACTGTAACAACTAGCATTTGCATTGGTTGGCGTAGCACCTAGATAACCACTGCTAGGCCCTTGCCAAAATTCGGCCGAATTGGCCTGCATACGAGCGGTCATATCTTGGAGAAGCAAGGTGGCCAGCGTGCGGGTCATGGTATTTGAGATATTTTTCAAACTGCTTATTTGGGATGTAACATAGCCTAAAGCACCCACCGAGATGACAGCCAAGGCAATCATGACTTCAATTAAGCCAAAGCCTTTGAGGATCTTTTTGATACGACCTCCCTGCCGAATGTCAGATAGACATCTAATGTCTAATGATAGGGGAAATATGGCATAATCACCATTTTTATGTCAAGTGCGGGTTTATGAGGAATCGCCATGAAAAATAGTAAGCATACACCGCAGAGTCCCTTAGCGCTATTTGATGATAGGGATCATATTGGGCAGCCGTCTGACCGTCTCTTGAAGGGTGCGCAAGCACAAGAGGACTATGTACAGGGGGTCGCTTTTTTAAAATCGTATAAGGGTAGTCAAGGAACCTTTAATGCCTATCGGCGAGAGGTTGAACGATTATTACAGTGGACACACTTAGAAGAGAAAGGGCTGAAAGATTTGCGGCGTGAGGATATGGAGCATTTTATCCATTTTTGCCAGGATCCCCCGCCGTCTTGGATCGGTCTCAAAAAAGTTCCACGTTTTATTGAAAAAAACGGATTACGTGGGCCTAATCCAGCTTGGAGACCTTTTGTGGTCACCCTTTCAAAGACTGCCCATCGCGAAGGACGTAGACCTCTTATTAAAAACTTTGAATTGTCGGTGGCTTCCACCAAAGAAATGTTTGCCATTCTCAGTAGTTTTTATACCTATCTTATGCAAGAAGATTATGTGGTCATGAATCCCATTGCCCTTATTCGGCAAAAAAGCCAATTTATTCGACGACATCAAGGTTCACCCAAAATCCGCCGACTCAGCGAATTACAATGGCAATATGTCATGACAACCGTACAGGGCATGGCTTCAAGCGAGCCTGCTAAACATGAAAGAACCTTGTTTATGATGTCGGCACTGTATGCGATGTATTTAAGAATTTCAGAATTGGCAGCGAGTGCTCGTTGGATCCCCGAAATGCATCATTTTTATAGCGATCATGAAGGACATTGGTGGTTTACAACGGTGGGTAAAGGTAATAAACAACGCCAAATTGCGGTGAGCGATCCGATGCTCGCGGCGCTTAAAAGATGGCGTACGTATTTGGGGTTGTCGGCATTGCCTTCTACGGCCGATAAATCAGCCTTGTTCCCAAAAAATAAAGGTAAGGGGCCTATTACCAGTACCACCTATGTGCGTGCGATTGTACAGGATTGCTTTGATAAAGCGATCACACAATTAAAACAAGATGGTTTTGAGGAAGAAGCTGGATCCTTGGTCGAAGCGACGGTCCATTGGCTTAGGCATACAGGTATTTCCGATGATGTGAAACATCGGCCGCGTGAGCATGTGCGGGATGACGCCGGGCACAGTTCAAGTGCGATTACCGATAAATATATTGATATCGAATTGCGAGACCGACATCGTTCTGCTAAAGATAAACCGATCTTAGATTAATCTATAAAAAAAGCCGTTAAATCGTTCAAAAAGCGTTTGCCTAAATCGGTGGGCTTGACCCAATCATCGGCTAATAGCAGAAGACCGATATCGATAGCTTTAGACAAAGGTTTTTCGATGGAGGCACGGTTTAAAAAAGTTCTTTGTTCAAACTGTGTCAGGCTAAAGCCTTGATGGTGTCGCAGTGCATTGAGCATAAATTCTAAAGCCAATTCGTCTTGGGGAATAACCGTTCTATCGGCCAGAGGGTTTTTGAGCAAGTTGAGATAATCTTTGGGATAGCGTGTTTTCCGGTAACGGGTTATTTTTTTCGAGTCTAAATCGGTTATTTTTGCATGGGCGCCAGCGCCAATGCCGAGATAGTCGCCAAAATGCCAGTAATTCAGATTATGTGTACAGTCGTGACCCGTTTTTGAAAAGGCCGACACCTCGTAAGCCTTCAGCCCGTGTGCATGCAGTAAATCAGTGCCTGCACACTGCATTTCAAAGACATGGTCATCTGAAGGTAAACCCGCTGGTTTTTGATTATAAAAAACCGTATTGGGTTCTAGTGTTAAGTGGTACCAAGAGATGTGCGGTGGGTTAAAGGCCAAAGCTGTTTGCAGATCAAAACAGGCATCTTGAATGCTTTGTTCGGGTAGACCATACATGAGATCAATATTAAAACTTCTAAAATCGACATTGAGGATCGCTTGGATCGCCTCTTGTGTTTGGGCAGCTGTATGAATGCGCCCCAGAGCAAGCAATGATTTGTCTTGAAAACTTTGAGCGCCCAGTGACAAGCGATTAATGCCAGCTTGCTTATAAGCTTTAAAATGTTGTGCGCTCACGGTGCCAGGATTCGCTTCAAGCGTTATTTCGGCTGCAGTTTCCACCGATAGATGTTGATGAACACCCTCAAGAATAGCGCCAATACCTTGGGGGCTAAAGAGACTGGGCGTACCCCCACCAAAGAAAATGCTTTGAATGGAACGTCCCTGCACAAGCGGTTTATCTTGTTGTAAATCGATCAGCAAACGTTGAATATACGCTTTTTCTGGAATTTTTTCAGGGCTTGCATAAGAATTAAAATCACAGTAAGGACATTTTTTAGTGCACCAAGGGATATGAATATAAAGAGACAGCGGAATAGCAGGTTGTTGATAAGTGATCTTATGCATGCTGGAATGACTCTGCGGCAAGCCAAACAGTGGATGAGATGTTTAACGCTGCTTGAGGTAACAACTGCTTATCATGGATTTTGAAAATCTGGTCCAGTTTTTGATGGGCAGAGGGTCGGTGTGAGCTCAGAATAATGCTCGGAATGCTTTCGAAAAGAAGGTCTAAAATTATTTGCTCATGTTCTAGGCTCAACGCATTGGTGGTTTCGTCTAAAAGCAAAATAGTGGGTTTCAACAAGAACGCTCTAGCTAAAGCTATTTTTTGTTTTTCACCACCTGAAAGTTTAGTGCCCATCTCACCCACGGGTGTGTCGAGCCCATGGGGCAACTGTTTTACGAAGGCTAAGAGTTGAACTTTTTTTAAGATTTCGAGCAGATCATTGTCTGAAGCAGTCGTCGTAATGCCATGACATAGATTATCTTTTAAGCTGCTATTGAAAAGATGGTAATGCTGTGGAATATAATGAACCATCTTATGGAGATCATTTTTTTTATAGTGATGAATACTTTGATCATGGATGAAAATATGTCCTTGCTGGGGTTGGTAAAGGCCGCTCATTAATTTCAGAAGTGTAGATTTTCCGCAACCATTTTCTCCCACAATGCCTATTTTGGTGCCAGGCTTTAAATGAAGAGATGCCTGGTCGAAAATAATAGAGGTATCATATTGAAAGCTGATCTTGTCAATGTGAACGCCTGATTGTTTAGAACGATTTCCATAATGTTTTAGGGTGTTTTTTTCAATAGGCATGTCGAGTATTTTTATAACTTTCTCAATATCCACTAACGCTTCGGCCATTTGCCGAAATTCTCTTGTAAAATGTCTCAGGGGCATTAAGGCTGCAATCAATTGGCTTTGGAGGAAAACAAAGTCGCCAATACTTAAGTGATGGCTCCGGATGCCAACAATAATACCCATGAGTGTTCCGCTGAGCGTTAATCCCAGTAGTAGACCGATGACAATATGTACACTATTTAATCGTTTATTGGTTTTTTGCCAGCAGGCCGCTTCTACATCTAAATATTCGGCAATATTTTGCATTTCCTGTTTTTTAAAAAAACGACATCGCTCTGTATTTAAGAGACTATCATTAATGCGCAGAATAACCTTGTCAGAGATTTGCCATGCCTGTGCTCTGGCCTGGATATACCATAGCGTTATTTTATACAATAAAAAAAGTGCTAATCCGATCAGCGGAACAAAGACTATCGCGAATAAAGTAGCCTTGCTCAGCACCCAGGCGGCAACAAAAATCTTCATAAAAGCCGGAGTCAGGGTTAAAACAATCGTCTTAATAAACAATCGTGCACTTTGACTGATACGACGTATGCAATTAATCGTTTCTGGAATAGATAATTTTTGATAATCCAACAAAGGGAGCTTATGAATATGTTCCACTGTATGATAGGTCATATTGCGGGTTGTTTGATTAATGATTGGGAAGAAAATAATATCCTGAACGTGTATGACCGTTGTTTCTAGGATCCAAAAAATACCGAATAAACTGGCGCTTATCCAGATAGCCGATCCCCATTGCATGGGGAGGGTGTTCACGATTTGTTTGGAATAGTAGGAAACAAGCGAGGTGCTTGTAACATCAACGCCGATGAGAAGGAAGGCGATGACACAACGAACTCGCATCCAAGGTTTGGATAAAGCCTGCTGGATAAAAAGCCTAAAGGTCTTTTTTAAAACGTATAGGGTATCGATCGTCATCAGTTACAGTTCGCCCGGGTATTAAAAAGTAAAATTGTATCACACATTATCCGTTTGCCCAGGGGGTAGAGGGCAAGGCAAGCATACTAGATAGGTTGCCAGTACACCCGTCATTTCCGCGAAAGCAGGCATCCCCCTGGTCTGGGTGGCCTGTTTGATTGGAGGGGTGGGAACAATTCTTGCAGTTAACACTCTATAAATAGGAGAGGGTACCCTCGTATCACGCAAGAGGCGTCTATCTATGGATATTACAGAGTTATTAGAATTTACCGTTAAAAGTAATGCATCCGATTTACACCTTTCGGCGGGGGTTCCCCCTATTATTCGTGTAAACGGTGAGCTGCGGCGTTTAGATGTACCTTCACTGAGTCATGAGGAGGTACACAAATTAATTTATGATGTTATGAGCGATAAGCAAAGAAAAATTTACGAAGAAACCTTCGAAACAGATTTTTCTTTCGAAGTGCCAGGCTTAGCCCGTTTTAGGGTGAATGCCTTTAGACAAAACAGGGGTGCGGGGGGGGTCTTTAGAATGGTGCCCGCCAAGGTTTTAACCCTTGAACAACTGGGCTGCCCGTCTATTTTTAAAGATATTTCAGAAACATCCAGAGGTATCATTTTAGTCACGGGTCCTACAGGATCCGGTAAGAGCACGACGCTGTCCGCGATGATTGATTTTGTGAATGAAACGCGCAGCGATCATATTATTACGATTGAAGATCCGATAGAATTTTTACATCAAAGCAAGAAAAGTTTGGTGAATCAACGCGAAGTTTATCGGGATACGTTTAGCTTTTCGGCCGCCCTGAAATCCGCCTTGCGTGAAGATCCAGACGTTATTTTAGTCGGAGAAATGCGCGATCTAGAAACCATACGCTTGGCGTTGACAGCGGCAGAAACAGGACACTTGGTTTTTGCAACGCTACATACGACTTCTGCGGCTAAGACAGTGAACCGTATTGTGGATGTTTTTCCCAGTGAAGAGAAAGAAATGGTACGGGGTATGTTATCTGAATCTTTACGGGCTGTTATCTCTCAAACCCTTGTGAAGGGCATTAAAACAGGCCGGGTGGCTGCCCATGAGATTATGTTATGCACACCGGCTATTCGGAACCTCATACGAGAGGCGAAGATTGCACAAATGTATTCTGCCATTCAAACAGGTCGTGCATCGGGCATGCAAACCCTCGATCAGTGTTTGCAAGAGATGGTGCAAAAAGAAATAATTCATAAAACAGAAGCAAAATCCAAGGCGGAAAATAAGAGTTTATTTATTTAAGTAGGATTATTTATGGCTTTAGAAGATTGGCTGGTTCAAGTGGCTGAAAAAAAAGCATCCGATCTATTGATTATGGTTGGCGTGCCTGTGATGATGAAAGTCAATGGACTTTTGATTGAGCTTTCTACCGAAAAACTTTCCCACGAACAAGTGGAAAATATTGTTGTCGAGATGATGGATGCCAAGCAGAAGGTAGAGTTTTACAATAATAAAGAATTAAATTTTTCGATACAAGGAAAAATAGGACGCTTTAGAGTAAGCGCTTTACGACAGCGGTCTTGTGTGGGCGCCGTTTTAAGAAGGATAGAAACCCATATTCCTACTTTAGAAGAATTAGGAATGCCCCCTGTTCTCTATGATTTTGCGATGATCAATAGAGGGTTGATTCTGGTGGTAGGGCCAACAGGATCGGGCAAGAGTAGCACCTTGGCGGCCATGCTGGGGTATAGAAATCGCAATAGTAAAGGACATATTATTACGATTGAAGATCCGATAGAATTTATTCATGAACATGAAGGTTGTGTGGTCACACAACGAGAAGTGGGTATCGATACCGATTCCTATGAAATTGGCTTAAGAAATGCCCTCAGACAAGCGCCCGATATGGTATTAATTGGCGAAATTAGAACGCGCGATACCATGGGTTATGCCTTAGCGTTCGCAGAGACAGGACATCTTTGCTTGGCCACTTTGCACGCCAACAATGCCAATCAAGCTTTCGATAGAATTACTAGCTTTTTCCCCCATGAAATGCATCAGCAATTATGGATGGGCTTGTCTTTAAATCTCAAGCTGATTGTTGCGCAGCAATTGGTTCCAACGGTCGATGAAGATGGGCGGATCCCTGCGGTTGAAATACTCATTAACACACCTGCTATTGCAGATGGTATACGAAAAAATGCTTTAGATGAGTTGCGCGATTTAATGACGCGATCCAGCTCACAAGGTATGCAAACCTATAATCAGGCACTTTTTAATCTCTATGTTCAAGGGAAGATAACGCAGGAGACAGCCTTAAAGTACGCAGAATCAGAAAATGAAGTAAGACTTATGATTAAGTTGAGTAAAGGTATTAAGGGTGTTGATAGCGGTGGGCTGAGCCTTTTAAAAGACCGATAGGATATTCTATTGATTGATTTATTATTTAGACATAAAAACAAAAAACAACAAATTCGTTTAAGACGACTTGTTTATGCCCTGTATGGCGCTTTTATTCATACGGTCGTCTGTATGTTGCTTTGGGTTTCCGATCTTTTTCGTATATCAGGCTATGAATTTATCATTACTTTTGTCATGGCTTGGATAGTTAATGGATTGTTTTTTACATTGATCTACAGCGGCATGAATGAACGTCTCAAAGATCCAAGTTTAACCATTCCTATGATGTTATGGTCTGTTACTTTCATTATGTATACGGTGTTTTTAACTACAGAAGTGAGAGAGTTATTGCTTATGTTTAATTTTTTCACGCTTGTTTTTGGGACATTTCATTTGGGCGTGAGAGCTTTTATTGTGCTCGCTTGTTATGGAATGTTTTTATATCTATGTGTCATACAAACGCTTAAAATAGTTTATCCAAGTCTTATAGATCCCCATATAGAGTGGATAGCTTTTTTTGGATTTTCATTAGTTTCTTTGGCCTACGTTGTTATTGCTTCTGAGATGAGTAGCATTAGGGATTATTTGGGAAATAAAAACAAAAATCTTACGCTTGCGCTCGACAAGATAGAATCTATTTCTATCACGGATGAATTAACCCAGATAAAAAATAGGCGGTATATTTTAGAGATTCTCAAACAGCAGGTTTTGATTGCAGAGCGAAACGTCTATAAATTCTCTATTTGTTTGCTGGATATTGATATGTTTAAAAATATTAATGATTATTATGGACATCTTCGTGGCGATGAGGCGTTGATTTTTTTATGTAAAACCCTTGAGGCTGTCATGAGAAAATCCGATTATTTTGCACGGTTTGGCGGAGAAGAGTTTTTGATTATCTTTCCTTTAACGACAAAAAACGAAGCAGAAAAAGTAGCAGAACGTATGCGGGCATTGGTTGAAAATACACCTTTTGAAGGCCTTGATGCTTCGCACCCCCTGACTGTTTCGATGGGGGTTACAGAATACCATGCGCCCGAGACAGTAGAGGCTCTCTTAGGGCGTGTGGACAAGGCCCTGTATCTGGCGAAAGATAAGGGCCGTAATAACGTTACAAGTGTATAGTTTTACCTCGGAACTTTTGTGCATGATGACAGTCAAAGAATAAGAATGCACCATTAAATGCATCGGTAGAACAGGGGGATGACTATGAAGCTTAGTGAACTAGAAACGCTGAGTGAACTAGAAACGCTGATGGTTCAGGTTGAAGATGTGTTGTTGCAAAATCCCATAGATCCTATAACCGTAATTTCTGTCCTTGATCCTGTTGTCATTGCAGTCGAAAAAGTCCTAAAAGAGAAAAGAACATACGATAGAACGACCATTGAAACAATGATTAAACTTGGCCAAGGCGATCCGCTTCGGATGTTAAAAGACCAAAGAGGTCAACCTAGACTATTGGCACGCAGTGATATAGAAACAGTATTTTCAGCCGCCAATATAGCCTTGATTCTCATGAGAAATATTGTTTCGAATAATCCGGCGATTTTTGATGGTGAAGAAAGCAAAGATTTTATTAAAAAACTGCAAGAACATCTTGCGCCACTTTCGGATGAGGCCATTCGGTTCGCCGAACAATGGTTGCATGATTTACAGTCTGAAATGCCGACGCAGAGTCCTTCTTATGTGCAAGATAAAGCCCATCAAGATGACATAAAAAATTTACTGAAATCGTTTTCTTATGCATCTGAGGATATAACAACCCCTTCCAGCCAAAAAGGACCGCTAGCGATTTTTTTTGTGGGAACAGAAGCACGTCTGAAGATGCAAAAGGAAGCGTCTGAAACACAAAAAAATGATGCGTCGGAGACAGAGGAAGCACCAAGATATGTTGGAACCGATGAGGAAGTCCGTGTAAGTCTGGGGCTTCAAACCACACCTTCTGGGAGACCATTACCTTCCTTTTTGTCTGAAGCATTATCGCCTGATCAAGTTGCTTCATGTTTGGTCGGGCTTGAAAAATGTTGTGTAAATCATCCTAAGCCAAGTGGAACACGTTTGGGTACATTACTGTTTTCTATAGGTGGAAATAGTAAGTTGATAACGGAGCTGAAGCGCTTTATAGACGATCCCAAGTTAATCGCACTTCATCGCGGACGTTTTTTTAACATCGTAGATAAGATGGCAGACAAAGGTTTGATTGATCAAAAGCTATTGCTAGCGCTCGTAGATTATAGAATCAATACAGATTCTGATCTAGACACATCTGTGGTCAGCAGTTTTCTGGATCTTGCGAAGAGGCCGGCTCTTGAGGCTCGATTGGACACCCTTGTAAATTCGAACACAAGACGCTCGCGCGTTCAACAATCGTAAAGATACATATATTTTTTATAAGAATAGAGAACAACTAAAATGGAGATTGATAGATGGATACCGAAATACCTCAAGCACCTGAAACTCCCAAGAACCCTTACGCTGATTTTCGAGATGGTTCAGGTTCTAACAATCCCTTAACCATCGTTGTGCCATTAGACGGTCTTTCCCCTGATGTTCCCGAGGAACTTCGAAAAGAAGTGTACGCCATTTGCATAGAAAAGTATGCAAAAGCCATGGAAAACATGGAAGCTGCAGCAGCTAGAGCAGCGTTTGCCTGCGTGAGACAAGATCCATCGGGGCGCAGACCTTTCTACGATAAACTACGTGTTGAGCCAAGCAATGCTTCTGCGCCAGCAGGTTCTGTGGGTAATCCACAGATGTCCCCTTCCAAAACAGTTGGTTCAGTAGCACAATTTTCTAATGTTTATGCGCAACGGTATCTGGATCTATACCAAGCCTATATAGCATGGGAGATGGATCAGGAAATACCTATGATTCCCGTAACACCTGGGCAGATGAAACTTTATGGTTTTACTTCCCGTGAAATTATTGCTATGCAACATGCTTGCGAAATTTACGATAATATTGCCGTTTCCATAAAAAAAATTGTAGGGTCAGAAGGCGTTGGTGCTGAAAAATCTAAAAAGAGATTTGATAAAATGATAGCCATTATGACAGGCTTAGACAAAGAATGCACAATAGATCATTTTAGGGAACAAGCTTTAAACCCAGAGAGTGAAATTTATAAGATTTTAGGCTTCAAAACAACAAACACGGTAAAAAAAATAAAAATGGTATCAGAGCTTGATGCCCAGCTTAAAAAATATAATCAATTGGCTGCGGCGGATCCTAAGGGCTTTAAAGCGCTTAACTTCGCCCATTTTTTAATGCATGATTTTGCCCACCTTGAATATGATCAGATTCACACCCAATTACAATCCGTGGCTATGATGAAAACAGGTGATGATAAATCTGTGACAGCAGAGGAAAGACTGCTTATGGAAATCCGTCATAGAATAGCCGGGGATGGTTCTATTTTTCAAAGTTCTCCAGGAACTTTAGGCGATAATCCCTTAAAATATTTAAACATGTTAAGAGAGGGAGAGCCTGGTAATCCAGAAGCAGAATTTTCTGAAAAAATGTATTTTGTTTATATGAGTAATCATTTTGCAAATGCTGTGATGGAAGATAAACCATTAGCCTTTATCAATGCATGGCTTAAAAAAAATAATAAAGGATGGCAGATTGATCCAGAATTTGTGAAAGCCATGAAGGCGCGAGGGCCACAATATATACCACCCATTTTTCGTTATGGGCCTAGAGCGGCACTCAATCAAAAATTGAGGACGCTGGCTACACCGGGTGAACAGCGACAAGTTTACAAAAAACGTTCTAATATTAATGCTTCAGAAGCTTCAGATCCCAATAACCCGCATCCAATATTGGGGCGTGCACTTTCTGCGAGAGAACTATCCTATCAGACGCATGGTGGTGCACGAGAAGAAATAGGCTATTCAACAGGCTCAGCACTTTTTAGCCTGAGAAAAAAACCAAATGCGGCGATGTCTGAGGCTGCTCGAAAATATATCCAAAGCGTTCGAGCGCTACGTATTCCTGTATTGGCGGGTATCTCGGGTACACTGGATCAATCTACGACCATGGCAGGCCTTGTTGGCTTAGGTATTGATTCCGATCCAGTGGTGAAAGAGCTGGAGCTTCAAACAATCAAATTAGCCTATATAGCTTTTATGGTGGCTACAGGTGATCATTCTTTAGGCGAGATCCTTGAGTCTTCACAAACTTTCGGTCTTCAATATAGGCCCGGTCCCGGTTTCCAACGCGATATTTATCCACCAGGTGGTGAAACATTTATTGACTTGCTCAGAGAATCCTTAGCAGAGCATCAATTTCCTGATGCGTATCTTAGTGAAGCCTATGTACAGGAAGTAGCCAATGATTTGCGAGCAGGTAATATTAGCAAGTACGAAGATATACTGCCACGACAGACCTCAACATCGACCGACAGCTATTCAATAGAAAACACAGAACGTGGTTATTATTTTGGTATTAATTGTGTAAATAATACATTGGGCTCAGCTATAGCAGCCTCAATTAAAAGAGAATCTGAAAGTGCCAAGGATTATGATTGGACACCACAACACAATTACCATTTAACCATAGGATGGCTCGAGACTCATCGATGTGCTCTTTTGTTGCTAACAGAAGACGAGGTGCCTGGAAAATTGACAGCCGCGCATGCTCCGGCAATCATTAAAATGAAGGATGGAAGCTTCAACCTCATTATTCATGATGCACAGGGCGTTGTTCGAAGAATTTCCGATCTTGAGATCAAGGATCCCGATCAACAGTTGATTGCAATGACCTCGCCTCATAGATCTCGGGTGGCGAACTGGCGCACAAAAACGAATACATTTTTCGATGAGAATTACGAAAAACAAAAACGTGGCGAAAGGGTGCTATTGCGCTGGGATGATAAACATGTCCAGTGGATCCTCGATAACGGGCATGATAAGACAAAAATAAGCAGGTTGGCCGAATTGTCTCCCGCGGAACTTGCTAAAATACACGAAGCAACCCGGCCTATTTTTGAAGAATACCAAGCTTTAGAATTTGAAATACAATCTGTTGTAAGAGGGGCGCATAGAGAAAATATCTTGGTCAATATCGAAGAACAAACAAAGCAATTAGAACATTTACAAGTAGCATTAAAAGCCTGTGTTCAGGCCTTGGGTTTAGACTGTACTTTTGAGTTTTCACACCAACCTCACATTCTCATAGGTTACCAAAAAGAGGGGCTGCCAACCGACGCGAATATTGAAGATGCTGTCGCAATGGAGAGACTTGGGATGCCCTGTAAGGTGGGCCAAGTCTCTCTCATGCACTATGATCCCCAGGCGTATAGACAAGTTATAGATGGGTCCTTTCAGCTTGGTCCTATGGTGGCGGTGGCACCCAAGCCCGTGGTGGGTTCTAGTACGCAGGGCGCTGTTCAGCGATCGAGTGTGGTTCCAACAAATCAGCCTTTAGATAGTACTTTCGCAGTGCCAAAAGCGCCTAAAGATTTTCTACCCACATATCATCACACACAACAACAGAGCATTGTTGTGGCGCCAAGCCCTGATAAAGACGAGCAAGATAAAGGTCACAAGCGAAATTAGTTTTTCCTATCGATGAGGTGCTGCAGGTGCCATGGGTGCTCTGGGTGCTGCAGGTGCCCTGGGCGCTGAAGGTAGTATAGGCGAAGTGACACCATGACCTTGTTGGTAAACAGTAATGGTTTGACTCTCAGCCCCTGTGCCATTGGTTTGGGTGATTTTTGCTTGTAGGGTGTGTGAGCCGCGCGCGAGGGCGGGTGCACTCAGGTTGGTGCCATGCACAGGGTCTCCACTGGCACTGCCATCTACATACAGTGTGACCGTATCATCGCTTTCCAAATCGGGTATGATCATCACCGAAACATTTAAGCTATCGGCTGTCGTCGTGAAGGTATCTTGATCAGCCGGTGTGCTAATCGCAATCGTATACTGAGGGGGCACTTTAGGTGTTTCCACGCTCGTAGTGTTTGTTATTTCGGTTGTCGTTGTATGGGCTGTGTCTGTTTCCGTTGCGGCTATCGTTGTTAGACTGAAGCCTAATGCCATCAATGCTGTCAATACTGTTAAAATTTTCTTCATGCTTTCCCCTTTTCTGTTGAAGGCCTGGTCTTTCTATCGCCAACATGCCCTTAAGTGTAGGATAACCCTTTTAGACGTGCGTAGCGCAACAAGCAAGACAGTCAGCTGAGTTTTATTTATGGTTGATTTATTTTGTTCGTTATCTTAGTATACGAGTCCCTATATTTTAAAAAATCCCGGATAAAAACCTTATGATTGAACATTTAAGAAATATCGCAATTATTGCGCATGTTGACCATGGTAAAACAACCTTGGTAGACCGATTATTAGAAAGTTCGGGTACTTTAGGTGAACGATCGGCGGATGTTGAGCGTCGGATGGATTCCAATCCTTTAGAAAAAGAGCGTGGGATCACCATTCTAGCCAAAAATACGGCCGTTGAATGGGAAAAAGACGGTCTGCAATATCGTATTAATATTGTCGATACCCCGGGACATGCCGATTTTGGTGGCGAGGTGGAGCGGATCCTCTCGATGGTCGATTCCGTATTATTATTGGTAGATGCGGTCGATGGACCCATGCCACAAACCCGCTTTGTGACCCAAAAAGCTTTCAAGCAAGGCCTAAAGCCCATTGTCGTGATTAATAAAATTGATAGACCCGGTGCCAGACCCCATTGGGTGGTGGATCAGGTTTTTGATTTATTTGATAAGTTGGGCGCTACCGAAGAGCAATTAGATTTTCCGATTGTTTATACTTCGGCCCTACTGGGTTATGCCGTGTTAGAAATTGATCAACCCCCTGTTGATTTCACGCCTTTGTTCGAAACCATTCTTAAGTACGTACCCCCACCGGCTGTGGAACTGAATGGTAGCTTACAAATGCAGATCAGCTCTTTGCAATATTCCAATTATGTGGGTGTTATTGGGATTGGACGTATTAAGCGTGGGCAGATCAGTAAAAATATGCAAGTGTCTGTGGTCGATCGCTTTGGTAAAGTACGAATGGCTAAAATCTTGCAACTCTGGACTTTCAAAGGCCTAGAAAAAAAGGAAGTCTCTGAAGCCAATGCAGGCGATATTATTGCGGTTGCGGGTATCGAGCATTTAACGATTTCAGAAACCATCTGCGCAAAAGACAATCCAGAAATGTTGCCACCTCTGAGTGTGGATGAGCCGACGATTACGATGACCTTTCAAATTAACGACTCGCCTTTTGTAGGGCGTGAAGGTAAATTTGTCACGAGTCGGCAATTGAGAGATCGCTTATTCCAAGAATTAACGCACAATATTGCTTTGCGTGTTGAAGAAACAGCCGATGCTGATAAGTTTAAAGTATCCGGTCGTGGCGAATTACATTTAGGTATTCTGATTGAAACCATGCGTAGAGAAGGGTATGAATTAGCCGTCTCAAGACCCGAAGTCATTTTATGTGAAAAAGACGGGGTCATGCAGGAACCTTATGAGCAATTAGTCCTCGATGTTGAAGAAACCCACCAAGGCACTGTCATGGAAAAGCTTGGAGAACGACGGGGTCGTTTAACCGATATGATTTCGGATGGCAAGGGACGCGTACGCTTAGATTATATTATTCCAGCCCGAGGCCTTATTGGTTTTCATACAGAGTTTCAAAATTTTACCTCTGGCACGGGTATTATGACCCACGTTTTTGATCACTATGGTCCAGTAGATAAAACAGCGGCTAAAAAACGTAGTCTTGGTGTTTTGATCTCAAATGGCGTCGGTAAATCGACAGCCTATTCTTTATGGAAGCTACAAGAGCGTGGTAGGCTTTTTATACATCCACAAACCGAAGTCTATGAAGGCATGCTGGTGGGGTTCCATACCCGTGCCAATGATTTGGTTGTGAACGTGACCACCGAAAAACAGCTAACCAATATGCGTGCCTCAGGTAGCGATGCAAAAATCGTTCTGACCCCTCCCATTGTTTTCTTGAGTGTGGAAGAAGCCCTACAGGCTATTGAAAGCGATGAGTTGGTAGAGATTACGCCTAAAAGCATACGGTTGCGTAAACGATACCTGAAAGAGAATGATCGTAAAAGAGCTGAAAGGTAATCTAAAAAAGGTGCCCGGGTGAAGAACCCGGGCAAACACCGAATTAGTCGGTTGGAGATTGACAAGGTCATCTTACCTCCCGCCCCGTGATTCACCTATAGTCTATTGACCTTTTGTTTTGTAAGCCATTGACCCTTCCTTTTTAGAAGCCATAGCCCTGCTTCAAAGAGCCCCCACATGGGTAGCGCCAGCATTATTTGAGAGAAAACGTCTGGTGGTGTGAGGAGCATCCCCAGTACAAAAGCGCCTACAATGACATAGGGCCTTAAATAGATAAGCTGTTGAACGCTACAGAGTCCGAGATTGACCACCAAGACGGTTAAGACAGGGACCTGAAAAGCAAGCCCTCCTGCCAGTAGCATGCCTAGCATAAAATCCAGATAAGCTTGAATATCGGTCATGATCTGCACACCCGGGGGCGCACAGTGTGCAAAAAAAGCTAAAGTGAGGGGACAAATTACCCCATAAGCAAAGGCAAGACCGCCATAGAACAGTAAAAGACTGCCTATAAGAAAGGGTAAAATCTGTCGTTTTTCATTTGTATGCAAAGCGGGTGCTATAAAGGACCATAGTTGGTATAAGAGATAGGGCATACCGAGCAGCAAGGCACTCACAAAAGCAGCTTTCAGGGGTACGGTAAAAGGGGTGGTGATATCGGTGGCAATCAAATACCCTAAGGGTAGTTCTTTGAGCAGTGGCTTTGCTAAATAATGGTAAAGCTGTTGATCAACCAGAAATAGGGCTACAAAGAGCAGGCCTATCACCCATAGGCTGTGTATCAGACGGCTTCTAAATTCTATAAAATAGATCGTGCTATGGTTCACAAGGGTTCACAATAAAGTCTGATATTTTTCAAGGATCTGTTGATAATAGCCCCCCATTTTTTTCAGGCTTTTCCCAAGAAAATAGCTTATTTCAGGCAAGCGTTGTGGTTTAATGACAATCAGTGCCACCACAATAATAAGAAGGATTTCAAAAAGCATTAGGGATCCTTGGGTGTCTGATTGGGATCTTCAAGGCCTTTTTTAAAGTTGCGCAAAGCGGCCCCTAAGTCACTACCTATATCACGCACACGCTTCGTTCCAAAGACCAATAAAACAATCAGAAAAATAAGGACTAAGGAACCCATGCTTACGCCGCCCAAACCCATATTAACCTCCTAGTAAATGAATATGTAAATGGGGCACTTCTTGTCCACCCGTCTGACCCGTATTAATCTGGGTTCTAAAGCCACTTAAGCCTTGGGCCTGGGCTAGTTTGGGTAATAATAACATCATATGGGCTATGAGCGCGGCTTGATCTTCAGAGATATGCGCTAAGCTCTCAATATGCTTTTTGCTGACCAGGAGTAAATGTACGGGAGCCTTGGGCTTAATATCTCTAAAAACAATCACATGCTCATCTTCATAGATGAGGGTGATGGGCAGAGTGCCGTTAATAATTTGACAAAAAATGCAATCAGACATGCTAGCACCTTAGAGCGTTATTGAGCGCTATTATGCAAAGGCTGATGCTAAAGCGCAAACCCAGAACAGTGAGATGCCCTCCCCGCCTCCGAGGGAGAGGACAGCATGCCATGGTGCAGCGATGGCAGTTGGGGTGGGGGTTTAGGGATCGACAAAACGACGTAGCAAGGTTGGCAACTGTGGCAATAGTTGGAGAAAGGTAGGGTACTGGTTCTTCAGTGTACGGATCAGTGCGGCAAAGCCCATTTGATCTTTAAGCCATTTTTCCAAAAAAGGTTCTGCCGTTTTCCAGAGATCGATCTCGGGATCTAACTGTAAACTCAGCATTTCGACAGCCGCGAGGGTTTTTTGGAACAGTAACAATTGGGGTTGAATATTAATTTGGTATTCGAGGGCTAGCTGGAATAATTGCTGTAACAAGGCTCCGAAAGAAATCTCGAAGCGTGGGCGTTCAAGCAACGGTTCGCAGATTGCGCGGATACTACCTTCTAAATCATCGATGCGCGTGGTAGAGGGTACCCATCCATAATCAACATGTAGGATAGCCACGCGTCTATAGTCTTTGGCTAAAAAAGCCATCAGATTATTGGCCAAATAGCGTTGATCCTCAGGGCTTAAACTACCCATAATACCGAAATCCATCAGGATATAGCGTGGGGGCGTATTTTCAGCTATCAGCATATTACCAGGGTGCATATCGGCATGAAAAAAACAGTCTCTAAAAACCTGTGTAAAAAAAAGTTCCACCAGATGTTTCGCTAAGACACAACGATCCAAGCCTTGCTGTTTAAGGCGATCAAAGGCGAGGAGCGGGATCCCATAGACTCTTTCCATGACAAGCACATGCTTGGTGCTATAGGCCCAATAGATAGTGGGTATGTAGAGCAACTTCGATCCTTGAAAATTGCGTTTGAGTTGCGAGGCATTAGCCGCTTCTCGCATCAAATCAATTTCATGATACAAGGTTTTTTCACATTCACGGACGAGTGCCATCGGTTTAAAGCGACGACTTTTTTTATAGAAACGCTCTAAAAATCTCGCAAATATTTTTAAAAGCCGAAGATCTCTTTTAATCTGTTGTTCAATATGAGGGCGTAGTATTTTCAGTACCACGGCTTCCCCACTTGTTAAAGTGGCTGGATGGACTTGGGCGATAGAGGCAGAAGCCAAGGCTTTCGTATCAAAATCTTTAAAAACACTGTGAAAGGGTACTTGAAGCGATTTTTCGACGATTTGCTGTGCAAGGGTTCCAGAAAAAGGCGGAACTTTATCTTGTAACGCTGCGAGTTCTTGTAGCATGGCAGGTGGCAAGAGATCAAAACGGGTTGATAAAAGTTGACCCACCTTGATAAACAGCGGTCCTAAAGCTTCTAGGGCTTGTCTATACTTCGGTCCTTGATGCGAGAGCTTAGACCATGGTATGGGCTGTAATAGACAGAGTGCCATCAGAGGTCTGCCTAAGCCGTGTCGTAACAGTATGCTGATAATCTGAAAAGTTCTATAAAGAGGATGTTGTTTCATACAAGTTTGGCCTCTAAACGCTCAACCCCTGCACGTAATACATCGACCGCTTGTAAAAAATGATTCACTAAAGGGCGTGGGGGGCTTAAGTTTTCTTCTACGGCGTATTCACCTATGTGTGCACAAAGATCATCGAATCGCTGACGGCTTTTAGGAAGAAGCCGATGGAGGGTTTTTTCCATGCTATGCGCTGTCGCATCACCCAGGTAGGTTGCGATTATTTCAGCCCAATCGATCTGGCAATCACTCAACCATTGTTCTAAGAGAGCCAGGGTGCTAGGTTCTCCCTCAAAGACAAGGCCCTGTTCCATGGCGCGTCTACTATTTTTATGCAGCAGTAGACCCAAAAAAGTAGCAGGTGTTGCGCTGATATGGGCTCCAATACCTTTTCCTGAATGCGATTCGGGGGCATACATCAAGGAATCTGATAAGGGCTCAATTGCCCTCAGGCCTTGTGCGTTGAACGTGACAAAATAGTGCTTGTCTTGAACCGGATGATGATGGTTAGACATTTTTAAACTGATCTGTAAACAGCCATCGATCAGGGCGCTTGCATAGTAGGTGGTTTTGGGATCAAAACGTAGTAAGTGATTGATCAGATTTGTGAGCAATGGCGCCATCAAGCTTTAGTCCCCTGATGTAAGGCAACAATACCACCGCTTAGATTTTGATAATCGCAGTGTTCAAAGCCTGCTTCCAAAAACCATGTTTTCAAGATTTCCTGATCGGGGTGTTGACGAATGGATTCTACCAGATAACGATAACTATCTTCATCCTTGCAAAGCCAAGCCCCTAGTTTTGGGATGAGCTTAAAGGAATAGGCATCGTAAGCCTTTTTTAAAAGGCCAGGCGTTGGTTTTGAAAATTCTAAAATAATGGCCCGCCCGCCCTTTTTTAAGACCCGATACAGTTCTTTTAAAACTTTTCGTGGATACGTCGTATTGCGCAATCCAAAAGCCATCGTGATCCGATCAAAAGTATGACTACCAAAGGGGAGCGCTTCGGCATTCAATTGCGCAAAACAAAGTCCATTAAAAATCCCTTCATTGAGCAAACGATCCCGACCCTGCTGTAGCATAGCAGCATTAATATCGGCCAGAATCACCCGGCCTTCAGGATTTAAGATCGGTGCAAAATGACGGGCCATATCACCGGTTCCGCAGGCTAAATCTAAAATACAATGGTTCGGTGCGATCGCGGCACGGGCCGCAGCCATCCGTTTCCACAGACGGTGCAGACCTAGCGAGAGGCAGTCATTCATAAAATCGTAGTGGGGGGCAACCGCATGGAATATTTCTCCCACTTTGGCGGTTTTCAGATCGCTTGCGATGATTTGCGAACCAAAATGGGTTTGATCGTTTTGAGTATTATTGTGCTGCACGCTTCATCGAATCAAAAAAGATCACATTAGTCTTCGTATCTTTTAAGCGGTCTAGTAAAAATTCCATGGCGGCTAAATCGTCCATGGGATGCAGTAGTTTACGCAAAATCCATATTTTTTGTAGGATATCGGCTTTTGCAAGGAGCTCTTCGCGTCGCGTACCCGAACGGGCAATATTAATCGCTGGGTAAACACGTTTTTCTGCAATACGTCTGTCTAAGTACAGCTCCATATTACCGGTGCTCTTAAATTCTTCGAAAATAACTTCATCCATTTTTGAGCCGGTATCTACCAGGGCTGTGGCGATAATCGTTAAACTACCACCCTCTTCAATATTACGCGCCGCGCCAAAAAAGCGTTTAGGTCGGTGTAATGCATTGGCATCCACCCCGCCGGTTAAGACCTTACCCGAGGGCGGTATCACGGTATTGTAGGCTCTGGCTAAGCGTGTAATAGAATCCAGAAGAATCACAACATCTCTTTTGTGTTCAACCAAGCGCTTTGCACGTTCAATGACCATTTCTGCGACCTGTACATGTCGACTGGCAGGCTCATCAAAGGTACTGGCAATCACCTCGCCTCGTACAGAACGGGCCATTTCGGTGACTTCTTCAGGGCGTTCATCAATCAGTAGCACAATCAGATGACAGTCTGGATGGTTGGTTGCGATAGAATGTGCAATATTTTGTAGCATGACCGTTTTACCGGCTTTAGGCGGTGAGACGATCAGGCCTCGTTGACCCATACCCACAGGAGAGACGAGATCGATCACACGGCTGGTAATATCTTCGGTACTACCATTCCCTATTTCCATCACCAATCTTCGGTTGGCATGCAGTGGTGTAAGATTTTCAAAAGCAATTTTATTGCGAGTTATTTCAGGGGCTTCAAAATTAATTTCATTCACTTTCAGCAGTGCAAAATAGCGCTCACTTTCTTTGGGTGGACGAATAGTACCCTGAATTTCATCCCCCGTTCTTAAACCAAAGCGACGAATTTGGCTCGGTGAAACATAGATATCGTCTGGGCCTGCAAGGTAAGAGCTATCTTTCGATCGCATGAAACCATAGCCATCGGGTAAAAGCTCGAGGACGCCTCTGCCAGAAATGGGCTCTCCCATTTTGGCGTGGGCCTTAAGAATCGCAAAGATGATTTCTTGCTTTCTGGCACGGGCGACATCGTCAATGCCAAGACTCGTCGCAATCTCCATCAAGTCGATAGGAGATTTTTGTTTTAGTTCAGTTAAATCCATAGTGTATTTTCAGCTTAGATTAGGGTTAAAAGAAAGAAAGGTTAAGCGTTCGCATCTAAAAATTCGGACAATTTTGTTTTACTTAAAGCACCTACGCACGTGGCCGCGGGTTCTGCCCCTTTAAACAAAATAAGCGTGGGGATCCCGCGCACACCGTACTTAGCGGCTGTTTGGGGGTTATCATCCACATTCAGTTTTAGAATCGTGACTTTACCTGTGTATTCAAGGGCAATCGCTTCTAAGGTTGGCGTTAGACTTTGACAAGGGCCACACCAGGGTGCCCAGAAATCAACCAACACGGGCGATGATGCCTTCAAAACATCCATTTCAAAAGAATGATCTGTTACGGATCCCAAAGTACTCACGGGTAAGGGTTGCTCCTTCATTAGGATTAAACTAGGGAAAGGAATCATAGACTGACTTTTCAAATGTACAGCCTTCTTTAAAGCACGTCAACTATCCATTACAGCCAAACGGATGCTTGTTTGGCAAAATAACTTAAAATAGCATCTGCACCTGCTCGTTTAATGCACAGTAAAGATTCCAAAATGGTTTCACGTTCGGGTAGCCAGCCCTTTTGAATGGCGGCCTGATGCATCGCGTATTCACCACTGACTTGGTATGCAAAGGTTGGCATTTCGAAACGATCCTTCACGCGACGCAGTACATCCAGATAGGGCATTCCGGGTTTCACCATAATCATATCGGCGCCTTCTTGAATATCCAGTGCAACTTCTCGCAGGGCCTCATCACTATTGGCAGGATCCATCTGATAACCCGTTTTCGTGCGTTTGCCAAGCTGTGTGAGGGAGCCAACGGCTTCTCTAAAAGGCCCATAGTAGGCAGACGCGTATTTGGCTGCATAGGCTAGAATGCGCGTGTCTTGGTAACCAGAGGCTTCAAGCGCTTTTCGAATGGCGCCAATACGGCCGTCCATCATATCCGAGGGCGCTACAATATCCACGCCGGCTTCCGCCAAGGAGAGCGCTTGTTTCACTAAGACGGCAAGGGTTTCATCATTCAACACACGGCCTTCTGAATCGGTTAAGCCATCATGTCCATGGGTGGTAAAAGGATCTAAAGCAACATCTGCAATCACACCTATGTCCTTGAACTGTTTTTTGACACGACGAATCGCCTGTTGTATGAGCCCTTCGGGATTATAAGCTTCTTCAGCCTGCGCTGTTTTTTGGGCGATCGAGATTTTCGGAAACAAGGCAATGGCAGGGATCCGTCGTTCTACAAGGATTGCTACTTCTTCGAGTAATAAATCGAGGCTTAAACGTTCGATCCCGGGCATCGAAAGAATCGGCTCAGACCCCTGCCCCGCATGGATAAAAATGGGATAGATGAGATCGTCAACCGATAAAGTTGTTTCGCGCATCAAGCGACGGGAGAAATCATCTGCACGCATGCGACGCATACGGATGAGGGGGTAATGGGACATGGAGCCTCCAAGCCGGCGTGTTTGCGGCGCGAGGGTGCGCCAAGCCTGGATTATGGCATGGAGAATGGACTTCATGTAGCTGTTTTAATATACAGGGGAACGCTGTGGGCGAGCATGGCATAATAGATGCCTCGAAAGTGGACACCGAAGCGCGTAGCGTGTAGGTGGCCGGCTGAAGGTCTCAGGGTTATCATCGGGGTTTACATGAAAAAAATCTTCCAAAGTCTTTTAGTCCTTTGTGCGGTGCTGTGCATGGTAGGCTGCGAAGATTCTAAACCAGACGCAGTACTGACCTTTGCCCTTTCTGCAGAGTATCCGCCTTTTGAATATATTGAGAAGGGAGAGATCAAGGGTTTTGATATCGATGTTGCAAAGCTATTAGGCAAGACTTTGGGGGTGAAAGTCGTTTTCGAAAATAGGGCTTTTAATACGATTTTTCTATTACTCGATCATGGTCAGGTAGACGCTGCTATTTCTACGATTACCGCAAGTGCAGAACGTCGCAAGTCTTTTGATTTCTCAGAGGTTTATTATAAGTCTGATTTGGCAACGATTTTTAAAGAACAGACACCGATCGCTACGGTTGCACAGTTGGCAGGCAAAAAAGTAGCGTGTCAGCTGGGTTCTACCATGGAACTCTGGTTAAAGGCACACATTCCGAGTGCAAGCAGGGTCGCGATAGATCACACTAACCAAGCCGTCGAAGCACTCAAAGCCGGACATGTAGACACTGTCTTGATAGACGAGGTACAGGCCGTTATGATTACACAAAAAAACCCCGGTTTATCATACGCTGTGATTGCGCCTGTCGATGAAGGCTATGCGATTGCCTTTAAAAAGGGATCAATACACAAGGAAGCTGTCGATCGCGCACTCAAGACGCTGATAACGGGTGGTGAACTTAAAAAGCTAGAAGATAAGTGGTTAAAAGATCCCTCTTTATGGAAGGATTAATCCCTATGGAATCATTCATGCATTCATTGCGCTTCATTGGTTATGGCGTGGGTTTAAGCTTGCAATTATTGTTAGGCGGGCTTGTGATGGGGCTATTACTGGGTACTGTTTTTGCAATCCTGCGATACCAGGGTATAGCGCTTAGGATTATCACACGATTTGTTTCTATCATACGTGGCACCCCCCTTATTTTACAGCTCAGTTTTTTTTATTTCTCGATCCCGATGCTCTTAGGATTGAAGCTTAGTATTCTGATGGCAGGTATTATCACCTTTGGTTTAAATAGTGCTGCCTATGTTTCGGAAATTTTGCGTTCGGGTATCGAAAGTCTTCCGAAAGGACAATTTGAGGCGGCCAAAACCTTACATATTCCACGTTTCTTTATGTGGCGAGATATTATCTTACCCCAAGTTTTGAGAAATATTTTGCCTGCTATGGTGAATGAAACCATTACCCTGCTGAAAGAAACAGCGCTTATTTCAACCCTGGGAGGGATGGATATGATGCGTCGAGCCCAGGCGGTTGCCGCCGAACAATTTACTTATTTTGTCCCACTGTGCATAGCCGGTTTTTATTATTACTTGCTGGTGCTAGTCATCGAATATGCGGGTAAACAATTAGAAAAAAAGGTGGCTTATGCTCCACATCACTAAGGCTTCTAAGACCTTTGGTTCACATGTGGTCTTAGATCAGATTGATCTGAAGGTCGAAAAAAATACGATTTTGGGTTTGGCGGGCCCTTCGGGCGGTGGTAAATCCACCTTGCTTCGCTGTATACAAGGCTTAGAATCCTTGGATTCAGGCAGCATACAATTAAGCGAAAAAAGCGGTTTTATGTTTCAGGATTTTCAGCTTTTTCCGCATCTTTCTGTTTTAGATAATCTTTGCTATGCACAAAAAATAGGAAAAAATTCCAAAGATTCGGAACCTATTGAAGGACGTGCACACAAGCTTTTGCAAAGCTTAGGGTTAGCCGATAAGGCCTTGTATTTCCCACATCAACTCTCGGGTGGGCAAAAGCAGCGTGTAGCCTTGGCGCGTAGTTTGATGATGCAACCAAAAATTTTGCTTTGTGATGAACCCAGCTCAGGCTTGGATGTGGCTACCATCGATGAGGTGGTATCGCTTTTGCGTTCGGTGCGTGATTTCGGTTTGAATCTTTGGCGTAAAGATGCTGCGGCTCACCTTGCAGGGCATTTGGGGGTCACAATGATCATTGCCTCGCATGATCTGGATTTTCTTACAGCTCTTTGTGATCGGATTGTGATCTTAAAGGGTGGGTCTATGGTGAAGGATGTGCAAGTGAAAGACTTGGATAAGCCTATTGAAATCTTAAAAGCCTATTACTAGTACTAGCGAAAACAAGATTGACTGTAATTAATAACAGTTAATGTGTTTCCCCTAAAAAATGTTAAAATGGTCCCTTGAGAATACTAAAAAGGAGGTTGGTTGATGAGCACAATGAACCTGCCGATTGGCAGCATAGAATCCTATATCCAAAGGGTTCACGACATTCCTCTCTTAACACCCGAGGAAGAGTACCGCTATGCCACCCAGTACCGAGAGCAAGGGGATTTAGAAGCCGCGCAGAAGCTGGTTTTAGCCCATCTGCGTTATGTGGTGCGTGTTGCCAGGGGTTACCTGGGCTATGGTTTGGCACTGAACGACTTGGTACAGGAAGGTACGATTGGTCTGATGAAAGCCGTCAAACGTTACGATCCTACTGTGGGTGTACGACTCGTGTCTTTTGCAGTGCATTGGGTCAAGGCAGAGATCCACGAATTTATTTTAAAGCATTGGCGAATTGTGAAAGTGGCAACCACCAAGGCTCAGCGCAAACTTTTTTTTAATTTAAGGACGGCCACCAAACGATTGGGCTGGAATAGCCAAGCCGATATCGAAAATATTGCCAAAGATTTAGGCGTCTCTACGGTAGAAGTGCGGCGCATGGAAGAGCGCTTAAACGCGCGGGACGTGTCCTTCGATCTGCCTGCAGAAGCTTATGAGAACGAGGGCACTAGCCGTGCTTTAGTACCTGTTGAGTACTTGGATGCTCATAACGATCCCTATCTTCAAATAGAGCAACAAACATCGAGTGAACACAGCGGTCATCAATTACAGGCGGCGCTTGAAACCTTAGATCTCCGTAGTCGTACGATTGTGCAAAAACGTTGGCTTTCAGAAGAGAAAGGACAAACACTACAAGCTTTGGCTGAAATGTACAACATATCCATCGAACGCGTTCGACAGCTGGAAAAAGTAGCGCTGCAAAAGCTTAAAGCGCATATGCTTGAAGCAATCCAGTTCGTCTAGAACAATGATTCCATGGGTGGAACAATGCCCGGTGCGGTGTCCACCGCGTTGTCTTCATGGTCGGTTGTTATCTGAGGATCTATCTGTGTACGGCGTCCAGGTCCGGCCTTTTCCATAAAAAATTCATAAATCGCATTCTTTTGGCCGGGTTGTGCGGCCAGTCCTGTATCCGGATCAATTTTCACACTCACAATGCCAGGTGGCGGTATCAAAGGGCGATCAGGCTTATTTTTAAGGGCTGCTTCCATAAAATACATCCACATAGGCAGTGCTGCAGTGGCACCATACTCTTTCAGCGAACGGGGTTCATCAAACCCCACCCAGGCTGTGGTCATAATATCGGCGTTATAACCAGAGTACCAAGCATCTAACCACTCGTTGGTAGTGCCTGTTTTACCAGCCAAATCTTTGCGGCCTAGACGCTTCGCGCGCTGCCCGGTACCGTGTTGTATGGCATCTTGCAGTGCAGAACTGATAAGAAAAGCAATCTGTGGACTAATCGCGGGCACGGGCTGAGGCTTAGGGGCTTCATAGATCAATTTACCCTGATAATCTTTAATTGTTGTTATAAAATAAGGTTCAATGCGATGGCCCCCATTTGCAAAGACACAATAGGCTGCTGCGAGATCTAAAGGTTTGACTTGGGCTGTGCCCAGAGCCAACGATAGGTAAGGAGGCAATTTTTCAGCCTTAAATCCGAAGCGGGTTGCAAATGCAATTAATTTTTCAACGCCAATTGCACGTAATAATCGTACGGTAGCAATATTTTGAGAACGCATAAGACTTACACGCAATCGGGTGGGACCATAGAATTTTTTAGTATTGTTTTGAGGTCGCCAGGTAACACCTGTTATGGGATCGGTGTAAACCACCGGTGCATCGTTAATCACGCTGGCTAAGGTATAACCTTCATTCAATGCAGCTGCATACAGAAAAGGTTTAAAATTCGATCCGGGTAATCGCTCTGCTTGGGTCACACGGTTAAAAGGACTTAAAGAATAATCAAAGCCCCCCACCAAGGCCAGGATCGCCCCACTTTTAGGTGCTAAAGCCACCAGTGCACCACCCACTTGGGGTACTTGGCTCATTTTCCAGGATCCCGATTCATCGGTGTCAGCGTAGATTACATCGCCCATAACCACCACATCGGAAGGCTTTTGGGGTGCGGGACCTTGTTGATTATTTTTACCTTGGGATCGCGCCCAAGATAATCCTTTCCAAGGAATATCAATATAGCGTCCATCTTGTAATAAGACTGCAATTTTTTGATCATCAACACGCATGACAATGCCCGGTAATAGCCCATTGTAGGTAGGAATGGCTTTGAGCTGTTGGCGCCAGGTAAGGAGTTCTTGTTCGGCGGTTTTATGGGTAGACAGATGAAAATGATAGGGCGTTTTTCGGTATCCATGGCGTTGGTCATATTCAAGCAAAGCGCGTCTTAGCGCAGCATTGGCTATGGTTTGTTGTGCACCCTCAAGGGTGGTGTAAACTTCATAGCCTCCTTCATACAAGGCTTCGCCAAAGCGAGCGAAAAGCGCCTGTCTGACCATTTCGGCCAGGTAGGGTGCTTCGACTTCCGTACTACGACCCTGTGATTGGGTTGGTAAGGGGGCATCGACAGCCGCAGCAAATTCCTTCTCTGAAATAAATTGATAGGTGAGCATGCGTTCTAGTACATGTTTACGACGTTTATAAGCCGCTGCCGGATCATGTAAAGGATTAATGCTCGAAGGCGCTTGAGGTAGTCCTGCGAGCATTGCCATTTGATCCAGCGTTAAGCGATCGACCGTACAGCCGTAATAGACATTCGCTGCGGCTGCAATGCCATAGGCACGTTTGCCAAAATAGATTTTATTTAAGTACAAAGCCAAAATATCGTCTTTACTCAATTCTTGCTCGATTTTAAAGGCTAATAAAATTTCTGAGAGTTTGCGCGCGAAGGTTTTTTGACGGCTTAGAAAGAAGTTGCGGGCAACTTGCATCGTGATAGTGCTACCACCTTGTTTAAGAGAGGCATTGGTGAGTAAATGAAAAGAGGCGCGTGCTAAACCGCGCAGATCAACACCTCGATGTTCATAAAACCGTCGATCTTCTGTGGCTAAGATGGCATGAATAAAGGTTTTTGGTACTTGGTCGAGGGCAATCGGTGTGCGTCGTTCTTCTCCAAATTCAGCAATCAATTGCCCTTCGCGTGTAAAGACCTTCAAGGGTACTTGTAAACGAATATCTTTGAGAACCTCGACAGATGGAAGGGTTGATTCAAGATAGATAACGCCAAGGGTACCCAAGACCAATGCCAAGCAAAAGCACCCCAGTAGGGCACGCCATACGATACGGAACAGCATATTCATTTAGTTTTCTACTTAATAATCTAAAATACTGAAACTTGTTTAATCATAACAAACTGGACCACTAGAGGACTATGCCTAGTACTTTCTCTACTTCCACCTCGACTTTTTTCAAGGGAATACTAGTATTAAGTTATAGTTCCCACCGCGGATAAAGAGGCAAAGGCAGTGTTCAATTTTTTTAAAGTGTTAACAACCCCTTTATTTGGGCTAGATATTAGTTCATCTTCTGTAAAAGCTGTAGAAATAAGTCAGGTAGCTGGAAATTATTGTGTAGAAGCCTATGGGATTGAACTATTGCCCTCTCAAAGTGTGGTGGACAGAAATATCAAGGACAGTGCTAAGGTTGCAACAGCCATTCGTCAATTAGTGAAGCGCATTGGTATTCACCGAAAATTCTGCGCCATAGGGGTTGCAGGCTCATCGGTGATTACGCGTATCTTACAAATGAGTGCAAGTCTCGATGAGCAGCTCATTATTCAGCAGATCCAAACCGAGGCCGAGCGTTATATTCCTTATCCTTTAGAAGAGGTCTACTATGATCACGAAGTATTGGGTATATATCAGAAAAACCCAGAATTTGTGGATGTGCTTTTAGCAGCAGCGCGCATAGACACAGTCGATCTCAAAAAAAATACAGTGACAGACGCTGGTTTCAAAACAACGATTGTGGATATTGAGTCTCTAGCGATTGAAAGAGCCTTTGCGCTCGCGGTTAATCATCTGCCAAAAAACGAGTTAACCCACCATATTGCTTTGATTGATATTGGTAGTACCAATACCGATATTTATGTCTTTCAAAATTTACGAACGATTTACAATCGTTCACAAGCTTTTGGTGGTAAACATTTAAGCGATGAAATTCAACGACGTTATGGGTTGTCTGAAGAAGAAGCTATTGCCGCCCAGAAATATGGTGGTCTTCCGGAAGATTATACTACGGAGGTATTAGAGCCTTTTAAAGAAACGGTGGTGCAACAAATTAATCGCGCTTTGCAAGTTTATTTTTCATCCGCGGATGAAGCACAAATCAATTTCGTAGCCTTGGCGGGTGGCGTTGGAATGTTGCCAGGATTAGATGCCTTGGTGCAAAGCAAGTTGGGTGTTAAAACCTTTGTGGCTAATCCATTTTTAGAGATGCAAGTATCAAAAAATATTGATAAAAACATGCTTTTAGATGATGGACCTTCTCTTATGATGGCCTGTGGTCTTGCGCTTAGGAATTTTAGTGATGAGTAATATTAATCTACTACCCTGGCGAGAAGACTTAAGACAAGTTAAAAACAAGAACTTTTTAACTATTTTAATGATTACGGTGGTTGTGAGTGGCTCCCTGATATTGTGCGTTAATCTATGGCTGGGATATAAAATAAAAGTGCTTGCTATGAATGCTGGTTATATGGAGGAATCTTTAAAAGTGGTGAAGGAGAAAATTACACAAATCAAAAATCTTAAGCAAGATAAGACAGAATTGTTAAATCGCATGAAAATCATCCGTTCTTTAGAGTTTGATAGGGCGTCTGTTGTAAAATTACTAGATGCAATGCCGAGAGTAATATCTAATAGCATCTATTTTACGGAAATAGATCGCTCGGAAATCAATGCAGATAATAGCAGTCAGACAGATGGTGCAAGCAAAAACATTTTAGAAAATCTGTCAACAATCGTTGGCAATACAAACGAAAATACACCAAGCAATTTTTCTATAAACTTTGATAAAAAAAAATATTTGGTGGTCGTAAAAGGTATTGCAACGAACAATAATGCTATTTCCGCATTGCTGAAGAGTTTGTCGGATTTGCAGTGGGTTTCTGAGGTTCAATTAAATCAAGTGAAGGAAGCCAATAAGGATAGTATGCAGCATGGTGCGGGTTTTGAATTTACCGTGCAGTTTGTGCAAAATTTATATGAGGCTCAGGACTAGCTTATGGAATTATTCGGCATTAATTTAGAGGAATTAGACATAGCTCAGCTTGGTAGCTGGCCTCCCTTTTTAAGAATTGCTTTGATAATTATTTTTTCATTTTCAACGCTCTGCTTCGGTTATTTGTCCAGTTTGAATGGACAGTTGAATGAATGTGCGCTATTGGCACAGAAAATAGAGCAGGCAAAGATAGCCTTTGCTGAAGCACAATTTCAGGCTTCAAATTTAGAGGCTTATAAAAAAGAGGTTGAAATTGTCGAGGCGCAGCTTGCATCGTTATCGGAAGAGTTGCCACAACAAAATGAGTTGGCAGGTTTTCTGGATGATGCTTCACAACAGGCGGCAAGTACGGGTGTAAAATTAATAGCAGTGCAACCCCTGAAAGATACAAGCAAGGGGTTCTATTCTGAGACAGAGGTTTCTCTAAAGATAACGGGAAATTATAACGCACTGGGTGCTTTCGTGAGCAATGTTGCCGGGATGAAAAGAATTTTTACTATTCATAATTTTACGCTTAAAAAGATCGAGGGTGTCAATGAAAGCCTCGATAAAGATTTATTGGAGTTTGATCTTAACTCAAAGACTTATTGGGCTGGAAAGGATAGACATTTGAGATGAAATATTCTAGAGACTTATGGATTCTTCTGTTGCCTGTTTTTCTAAGCGGTTGTGCACCACAGGTGAGTGAAATTTTGGTAGATTATGTTAAAAGCGTTCAAGAAAAAAAGCAAGCTTATGTCCAAGACTTACCCCATTTTAAACAATCTAAGCCCTTTAAATATACGGCCAATCAATTCCGAGATCCTTTTGTGCCCTATGAGGTTGAGGTGAAAACTGTCACAACCAGTACGATTCCCGACATCAATCGTAAACGAGAGCCTTTGGAGGCTTATCCCTTAGAGACATTTGTGATGGTGGGAACCATAGAGCAAGCAGGACTTTTTTATGCTTTGCTAAGAGACGATACGGGCATAGTTCATTATGTGGGGGTTGGTAATTATATTGGACAGAACTCTGGAAAAATAGAATCTATTTCATTATCAGAAATAAAAATTCAACAATTGGGGCCTGATAATCGTGGGGGATGGCATACATTTCCGGTGACCCTGTATTTAAAAAAAGCGATAAACAGCCAGGATAAACCATCTAAAGATGCACCATAGGGGATGACTATGCTATATAGAATACGACAAACAACCATTTTTTTAGGTGTTGTCTTTTATGCTGCTTTTTTAAGCCAAGCGGCTGTGGCAGCTGTTCTGAGTACGGCACCCATGCCACGTGCACAGGCTATCACGTTGGATGACATTGTTTTACGTGCGAATGAACAAAATAATGTTCAGGTTGTGTTGCGATTTTCAGACGCCGTCAGCGCGCCTCAGAATTTCTCTGTAGAAGATCCACCGACGATTGCTTTTGATTTTAATCACATTAAAAACAAAACATCCAGGGAAGCGCTTCAAACAATAAGTGCAACGGGCGTTTTGCAGAACGTTGACATTTTAGAAAGCGACGACAAAACGCGTGTTGTTTTGAATCTTGTTAAAATGGTTCGTTTCGATTTAAAAGTCAATAAAAATGAAGTTTTGATTGATCTTCATGCGATTCAATCGAGCGATAAACCGATGATTAAAAAAATTGCGAAAAGTTCTGAGGCATATAACATTCGATCCTTTGATTTTCGTCGTGGCGATAATGGAGAAGGTCGGCTGATTGTTAGTTTGTCAAACACAAAAGCCTCCGTGGATGTTATCGAGGCACTGAATCAAACCACCTTGGCTTTTTTGGGTGCGGGCATAGAAGATAAACTGCTTAAAAAATACGATGTGGTGGATTTTGCAACACCCATTCATGGTTTTGAAATTACCCGGGATGATGGCGTTGTGAATGTGAGAGTCTCTACAATGGACGACTATCATAAAATTGTGTATCAATTAGATAATCAATTTATCCTAGAAGCACGTCCAAAAACGAAAGATGATAAAGTGCTTGATAATACAACAGGCGGCTATAGTGGCAATAAAATTTCTTTGAATTTCCAGAATATTGAAATACGATCTATTTTGCAGGTTATTGCCGATTTTTCTAAATTTAACATGATTGCCAGTGATAGTGTAAGGGGTAATATTACCTTGCGTTTAGACAATATTCCTTGGGATCAGGCTTTGGATATCATCTTAAAAAGCAAGGGTCTTGATAAACGACAAGCCGGCAATGTGATGATGGTGGGTTCTTCTGACGAACTAGCCAGTCGTGAAAAATCTGAGCTTGAAAACCAAAAGCAAGTCCAGGAGTTGGGTATTTTAAAGTCCGAACTCATTCAAATTAATTATGCTCAAGCCGATGATATTGCAGCCATGTTAAAAGACAAAACAAATTCCTTATTAACCTCTCGGGGTAATGTAACCGTCGATAAAAGAACCAATACCTTATTGATTCAGGATATTCCAGGGAAAATTATTGAAGTGCAAGCCCTGTTGAAAAAGCTTGATATTCCGGTAAGACAGGTGGAGATTTCCACCCAAATTGTGGAGACCAATACAACCATCGCAAGCACCTTGGGTATGCGTTTTGGGGGTGGTGCTAATGCAGCATTTGGGCATAGACAGATTGGCGTGGGCTCACGTATTGAAAAAGCCAGAGCCATTGCGGATAATGGATCAATGCCGGGTTCTGGCGCTGTGATAGGAAACACAAGTGCTACAACGGGTCTTGCAGATGGTTCAGTGCCGACGCTTAAGAATACTGAAGGGTTATTTAGTGATTTTGGCGCGAACGCCATAGGTAATGCGAAAGGTGTAGCAACCATGGGCCTTGCATTGGCGCGTTTGCCCAATGGGACTCTACTCGATTTAGAGTTGCAGGCTTTGGAATTTGAAAGCACGACAAAGACGCTTGCTAGGCCAAAATTAGTCACCATGGATCAGGTTAAAGCTTCGGTTTCAAAAGGAACGCAAATTCCTTATCAAGAAGCTAGTTCTAGTGGTGCTACCACAACAGCCTATCAAAACGCTGTGCTAAAATTAGACGTTACACCCCATATTACAGCGGATGATAGAATTTCGCTTGATTTAAATATTTCCAATGATGCAGCGGGTGATGCGATTGCGGGTAGTGGTATACCTATCAATACCACCGCAATACAAACAAAGGTATTGGTGGATAATGCGGAAACAATCATATTAGGGGGTATTTTACAAGTTAAAGATAGTAAGACACAAAACAGAGTGCCTTTTTTTGGTAGTTTGCCTATTATCGGGGGGCTTTTTAGAAATAAAAATGTATCTTCTAATCCCGATGAATTGCTTATTTTTATAACACCTAGGATTATTAATACGCTGAAGGATAAGGCTTGAGGGTTTTTTAAAGCACATCTCGCTCGCCCCCTTCAAAAGGGGGGCTGGCTGCAAGCCCCGGGGGATATTTAATGATGGCCCCAATTACTGTACAATCTCCCCATGGATACACAGCATACTCAGAACACGGCGAACGTCCCCTATTCTAAACACCGTCTCATTCGTGCCCTATGGCGCCAGCCGGTCGATCGCACGCCCCTTTGGATCATGCGTCAGGCGGGACGTTATTTACCCGAATACAGAGCGCTTCGTCAACGCGCCAAAGATTTTCTCGTGCTCTGCAAGACGCCCGAGCTTGCTTGCGAGATTACCCTACAGCCTATACAACGCTTCGATTTAGACGCAGCCATTATTTTCTCAGACATTCTGGTGGTACCAGAGGCTTTAGGGATGAAACTCAGCTTTGTCGAGGGTGAAGGCCCTCAATTTCAAGATCCCCTTCAAAATAGCCAGGCCATTCAACAGTTGCCCCGTATCGATGCGGCAAGCGAATTATCTTATGTGATGGAGGCCATTCGTTTAAGCAAGCAAGCTTTGGGAGGACGCCTACCACTCATTGGTTTTGCGGGCAGTCCCTGGACTTTAGCGACCTATATGATCGAAGGGCGATCGTCTAAAGATTTTTCGAAGATTAAAAACTGGCTTTATCAAGATCCGCACAGTCTACATGCCTTGCTTGATCATTTAAGCCATACTTTGATTGATTATCTTAAAGCACAGGTGCAGGCGGGTGTCGATGTCTTAATGATTTTTGATACCTGGGGTGGGGTGTTGCCCTATCAGGCTTATCTGGATTTTTCGCTATATTATATGCAAATCATTGTTTCTGCCTTAAAGGCCGCCATGGCTTCTTCAGGTAAACAGACACTTAAAAAGGTTCCCATTATTTTATTTAGCAAAAATACGGCGCAGCATTTGGTAGCACAGGCAGCAACGGGTTGTGATGCATTGGGTCTGGATTGGACCGCTTCATTATCAGTCGCAAGACAGTGTGTGGGCAATCAGGTGGCGCTTCAGGGCAATCTGGATCCTGCAGCCTTGTACGCAGATCCTGCGCAAATCCAACAAGCGGTGAAACAAGTTCTGGATGATTTTGGTCCGGGTTATGGTCATGTTTTTAATTTAGGCCATGGGATTACCCCTTTGGTTGATCCTGAAAACGTACAAGCGATGATTGAAGCTGTGCACCACTATGGTGTGCAAGACCTTCAAGAAGAGGACAGCAAACCATGGCGCTGATGATAACAGAGGCCTGTATTAATTGTGATGTCTGCGAGCCGGCCTGTCCGAATCAGGCTATTTCGATGGGCGAGTCTTATTATGTGATCGATCCGAATCGTTGTACCGAATGTGTAGGACATTTTGAAGTGCCCCAGTGTCAGACACTCTGTCCGGTGGAGTGTATTCCACTGGATCCAGAACATGTGGAATCGGTAGCGATCCTCATGGCGAAATATCAAAAACTACTCACTGGATAATCGCATAATTTCCAGATTGCGAATGCTTCTTTGTGTTTTAAAGAGTTTATCTTCGATTCTGGATTTTGTGGCCTCTAAATCGGCTATCTCTTCTTCCATTAATATCAATTTGTCTTCAGAAACTTTGCGTTTTGTTTCTTCTGTACGCATGTGCGACTCGGTCATTTTTTGTTCGCAGTGTTTGCGGAGCTCTTTTTCTACTTCGATAATCGACTCCAAGTGCTTTGTCCTTTCAAGGGCTTGCGTTAACAACTTTTTTTGCAGTTCTACGCCTTGAATGATTTCTAACTGTTCTGTGTTTTTTCTTTGAAGCGCGTCGATTTGTTCCTCGAGTAATAGCCGTGCAGCTTCGCTTTGACGTGCAGATTCCATCGTTTTTTGTGTAAACGATTGCGCCGTTAATTTGGCTTTTTCGTGTAGTGCGATTTGTTCTTGGGCTTCTTGAATTTTTCGTTCGGCTTCACGTTGGATCGCAGAAGTTCGACCGTCGGTCTGTGTTTTAAGAATCATTAATTTTTCTTGAAGGCCTTTACGAACGTCCTCCTCTTTCTCTATGGTTTTAAGCGCATGGTGCAGCCGTTCTTCCAAGGCTTTTTTGGTGCGTTCTAATTCTAAACGCAGCTGCTTTTCTGCTAAAACTTGATTCTCGGCTTTATGTGCTTGTTCGACAGCAACCTTTGCTTTTTGTATGGCAAAAAGTGCATTCTCTTCGGCAGATTTTCGAGCGGTTGCTTCATGCGCTTGCGCAACTTCTGCTTTACGGGCTTCTTCCAAGGCTTTGCCTACTTGTAAATCATGATCCAGTCGCAGGATGTCTTGTTCTTTGGTTCGAAGTTCTTGCATGAGGTTGTGAATGGCACCATTTGTTTCAAGTGGCTTATCTGCGTTTTGTTTGGGATAGAAAAATCCACCAATTAATACAGCCTCTGTCTGGGGAGACAAGACGGGTTGCATGTCCATGGCGGTTTCGATGCCTTGCGTGTTGGTTGTGGTGTCCAAAAGAGGCGCTTCAAGGCTGGTATGCCAGGGACGGTGTATGCGTTTTTTAAACTGAGCTTTGTTTTTGGGGGCGTCGAAAGGACCCATGTTTTGCATTTCAATACTCCAAACAACACTGTTTGCTCTGTTAGAGTGTAGGATGCAGGCAGTCATATATCAAATAGTGCTGTACGCCATTGCAATCGTAGGATGAGAAGCTTTGGCTTGTGCACGCCTGCAGTGCCAGCCTATGCACAGATACAGCAGGGGTAAGCCATAAGGCAATACATACCGAGCAGTCCTGTAAAACCAAAGGGGGGGTATCAGGGGAAGATCTATCCTGTGTGCGGGTTTTTCTGCGATAAAAAGATCTGCATCGTTTAACCAATTAAAAAGATTATTGGCCAGTTGAAGATTACCGTAATTATGCAGTGTTGCATTGTTAAAACAGTGAGCGCTACCAAGCAGCACCACCCTTTGTGCTCCCTTTGAAAGACTCATGCCTAGGTTAAAGGGGCCTTTTTTTTGTGGATTGCCTTGTAGATAGGTTTGTTCATTGCTCACGAGCACCGGTAGTGCTTCCCATCCCAGGGCCGATGCCTGCGTGGCTTCAATGGGTGTAGACCAGGGAAAAACCGTTAATTGATCCACGGTGTTTAAGGGATGGCGTGGATAATGTTGGACCAGGCTAATCGCGAGATCAGGCGTCCCTAAAGCATGGCTTTGAGGGTCCATGATAAGCCCTCGAGACCAGTGTGCCCCCAGCATAGCGGCCAGTGGCTTAAAACCGGCAGGTTGATCGGGGCCTGCAAACCATAATAAGTTTCCGCCCTTTTCTACATAATGCTTGATAGCGACCATTTCCTGGGGTAATAAAGGACTGCGTGGATTGGCAATCACCAATAATTGGGTATTATCGGGAATCAGGCCTGTGGTCCCTAAATTCAGGGATGCAATACGGATCCCTTTATTCTTAAGATCTTTGCTTAAGTGATGCAACCCTTTGTTATCTTTGCCAAAGGCATCGGCTTCTCCATGCCCTTCTAAGAAAAGCGTCCATTTTTGGTTGCGTCTTAACATTTGATAAAGAGCCTGTGTGAAAGGCTTTTGTCCAAAGTGTGCCCAATCAAGATCCATGGCTTTGAACTGATCGGCGCTTTTGAGCAGCAGATGGTGATGGCTTTCTAACCCCAATCTTGTTTTTTCCGCAGGCTCTAAATGATTGCGAGTGGCGATAAAGTTGAGGTGCGGGCTATGCGCTTTGAATAAGGCTACCGTTTGTTGAACCTTTTTTCGAACATCGGGATCAGGACTCACCAGTTCTATCGTAAGCGGTTCATGCAGTGTTGATAAAAGCGATTGTGCAGCGGGTATCAGGCTATTGTAGCGATGATGGGTAAGGTCAATGGTATAAGGATATTGATACCCTATCAGTAAAAAGATAATCAATGTTAATAGCGTTATCGTTGTTTTCATCGTTGAAAAAAAGACTCGTTTTTTAACCGCACTATACTGAAAGCAAGACTGCTTATCATCACTAGTACATAATAGATCACATCTTGGCTGCTTAGGATGCCTGATAGAAAATTTTTGCAGTGATAGATTAAAGAAAAATGTGCAAAATAATCACAAGCTGGATCCAGCAATCGCCCCACCCATTCCAACAGGCTAAAGCCTAAAAGCACACTAAAGCTCAAGAAGGTCGCCATGAGCGGTTCTTTGCAACAGCTTGCCACCCCTATTGCTATACTTAAAACGGCACCTAAAAATAGAAAGAGACCCATATAACTGGCCAGTAATTGGCCCCCATCCAGGGTATGCTGCAGGGCTAATAAAAGAGATAGTCCGAGTATAGGTAGGAGTAAAAAACACTGTGCCATAAAAGTTCCCAAAAATTTCCCCATCACAAGATGATAGGCTTCAATCGGCGCGCTTAAATAAAGTGTTAAGGTATGAGATTTTCTTTCCTGTGTGAAGGTGCTCACGGCTAGCAAGGGTGTGATAAAGAAAAAAAGTAAAATCGTCCAGGCAAATAAAGGATGTAATACCCCTTCAGTGATATCGACAAGGGTATCTTGTTCTAAAAGAGAACGTTGGCTTTTGGCATAAAATTCTTCTAATAACCAATAGGCAATAAAAGCCAAAAGACTTTGGCAAAAAGCTAATAAATAAAAAATTTTACCCGACTTTCCTAAGCGGTTACATTCATGCTGTGCAAGCGTATAGATCATGCTGTATTCCTTGAGACTGAAGCATTAAACGTTGGTCACACAGAGACTGAACTTCGTTAAAATGGTGCGTGGACACAACCATGGCCATGTTGGGTTTCAAGCGTGCTAATAGGGATTGAAAATGATGCACCTCGCTGGGATCTAAGCCGTTTGTGGGTTCATCGAGTAATAGTACAGCAGGTCGGTGTAGAATAGCTTGTGCCAGCCCGACCCTTTGCTTCAGCCCTCGGGATAATTGGTGTATGGGTACAGACGCGTAGGATTGTAGGCGTAGGTCTTCGAGGGCTTGGTCAACAGTCTCTTTTTGCAAGTGCTTGGGTATAGCATGCAGTTTACTTACAAACGATAAATAGGCACTTATGCTAAGGTCTGGATATAAAGGCAGCATTTCTGGTAATAAACCTAGATATTGTTTAGCCGCAGGCCCATTGCGGTGTATATCGAGCCCTTTTAGGTATACCCGCCCTTGGCAGGGGCGTATCAGGCCTGCTAGTATGTGCAGCGTGGTGCTCTTTCCCGATCCGTTCGCACCCGTCAGCACCAGGCATTGGCCTTGTTTTACAATGAAGCTAAGATCCTGAATGTGGAAGGGATTTTGGAGCCTCGCTGAGGATCTGGCTTTATAGCTTAGCTTTTCAACATATAATGAAGATGTTTGCATAGGTAGGAGTATAGCGATGAATTACGGTAAAGCATTCTGGTGGACCTGCGTAGTAGTCCTTCTGTTCATGCCCTTTATGGGGGGCGATAGATTCTATGGCGTATTAAATCTGTCCTGGTGGGGCTATATTGTGGCTGGTTTAGTATTCACCCATATCACCATTGCCAGTGTGACGATCTTTTTGCACCGTGCTCAAGCGCATCGTGCGCTCACTTTGCATCCTGTGGTGAGTCATTTTTTTAGACTGTGGCTATGGCTAAGCACGGGCATGGAGACCAAAGCCTGGGCCGCGATTCATCGTAAGCATCATGCCTATTGTGAAACAGATGACGATCCCCATAGCCCGCAGGTTTTAGGGTTATCAACCGTTTTAAAGCAAGGTGCAGAGTTATACCGCAGAGAAGCCAAGAATGTACAAACCTTAGAACGCTTTGGTCAGGGAACACCGGATGATTGGTTAGAACGACGTGTCTATACCCCCCATTCTGCCAAAGGCATTTTACTGATGCTCTGCATTAACCTGTGGTTGTTTGGCATCCCCGGTCTTAGTATTTGGGCATTACAAATGGCCTGGATCCCTTTAACGGCCGCAGGGGTTATTAACGGTATTGGGCATTACTTTGGCTATCGGACTTTTGATTGTGCCGATGCCTCGACCAATATTATACCCTGGGGCATTTTGATTGGTGGAGAAGAATTGCATAATAACCACCATACCTACCCAACGTCTGCAAAACTCTCTGTACAATGGTGGGAGTTTGATTTGGGTTGGTTTTATATTAAGACCCTAGCGCTGTTAGGATTGGCCACCGTGAAACGTACGGTACCTACCCCTAAAATTATTCCAGGTAAAAATGCTATCGATGCAGATGGCTTGCGTGCTTTATTGAGTAACCGTGTGCAAGTCATGACAACCTATTCTAAGGCTGTCATTCGACCTTTGATTAAGATTAAGCAAGAAGATGCGCTGCGATCGGCTTATCATTTTAGAGAGCAGCTGATACTCATTTGGTCTAAGACCACCGCTAGCCAAAAAGAATTGCTAGATGCCTTACAAGAATGGTGTGTAGAGGCCGAGGCAACGGGTATTCAAAAACTCCAGGACTTTGTTCGTTACCTAAAAGGTTACACAATACCCTTGATGCACGCAGTTTAATAGCTTGGGGGATCCCCGCGAAAGCGGGGATCCCATTCATCACCTACCGTATCGGCAAAAGCTGATTTTAAAAAATAAGCTATCTTGTAAGAATCCCTCTTTGATTCAATGCAAAGGACGATAGCTTTAGATGAAAAAAAAACATCTGTTGAAGAAAAACCCTTGGATCATACTGAGTGGTTTAATCCTCTGCTTTGTTGCCTTGCTCAGTGTGAGGCTTTGGCCTGTTTTTTCCGGTGTACCCATAACGGTCAGTCTGAAAACTCTGCTTAAGAACCCTTTCGCGTGTGGCGAGGCTAAAGTAAGTTGTCTTATTAATAAAAAAGTTTTAGATCAAAAAATAAAAGCAGGGCTACCCCAATGGGCTCGCGATCAAATACAAGAGGATCTGGGAAAATTTAAACCCTTTAAAAAATCCGAGTTAGATCGTTTTCATAAGAAGCTCGATATGCTTTTTCGTTTTCAAGTCCAAAATCAGCACTTAAAAACAACCTACAAGGATAATCTCAATATTCTTCCAGCATACAAAGTGCTTTCGGATCTATTCGAGTATTTAGTGAAAAATGGGTATGTGGCCGACACAGATTTTCTCATGGGTCTCAGCGATAATTTTACGTCTAGCATCAAGATAACCCACCCTATTTTTGTGTTTGCTAAAGATCTCAACAACCCTTTTGAACGTGATGAAGTGATGGTGCCGGATTGGATGAATATGCTGCAAATGCCAACACTCCAGCCACGTATTCTAAAAGCTAACCAACTATTTCCATGGGCTGTAAAAGAACCTATTCTTTTTTGGCGTGGCGGGGCGAGTGCAAGCACACAGTTTAGACAAGCTATTGTGGATCTCTCTGAAAAACATCCGGATCTTATTGATGCAAAATTTACAGACAAAGTGAAAGTGAAATTTGTGAAGCAAGAGGATCATCTCAAATATAAATACTTAATTGCCATCGATGGTGCTCGGTGTACCTGGACGCGCTTGGTGTGGCACTTGCAAGCCAACAGCCTTACCTTTAAACATCTGAGCACGCAGATCCAATGGTTCTATAAGGGCATAAAACCCTATATACACTATATTCCTGTGAAAGATGAAAAGGCCTTATTAGCAGTGCTCGATTGGGCAGAAAAAAATCCGAAGCTCGCAGAAGCAATGGCACAACAGTCGACCGATTTTGTAGAGAATAATCTAACCTTGGAAGACATGGTGCATTATTATATTGTTCTTTTACAAGAATATGCTAAAAAGATCGATTTGAAAGCATGATCAGATCTGGACTCGAAAGGCGTTCT
>JACCDN010535272.1_pt1 | contig 42150 bp, 34 predicted proteins | sample 7441691 | NCBI WGS metagenome assembly JACCDN01 (sample SAMN15323439, study PRJNA562643) | freshwater metagenome | isolation source: river surface water | place: USA:Blue River Watershed | collected 2017-08-16 | reverse complement strand
CTCATATTTTTTTGAATGATCATCAAATATTAAACTCCATTTGCAAAAAATAATTACAAATGAAATAAATCCTGAACTCTAACAAGTATATAAGAATAATATTATCAAGATTCCTAATCAATCATACCAAGACAAAGAATGGATCCAACACTCATCTCAGTAATAAAAATACTTATAATCGGGCTGGCCTTGACAAAAAAAAATACAAATGAAATAAATCCTGAACTCGGCCAAGTCTACAAGAATAATATTACCAATACTAAGATTCCTAATCAACAGTACTAAGACAAAGAACGGATCCAACACTCATATTTTTTTGAATGATCATCAAATATTAAACTCCATTTGCAAAAAATAATTACAAATGAAATAAATCCTGAACTCGGCCAAGTCTATAAGAATAATATTACCAATCAACAATACTAAGACTTGGAACGGTTTCAACACTCATCTCAGTAATAAAAATACTTATAATCGGGTTGGCCTTGACAAAAAAAAATACAAATCAACTCTTGCAGCCAGTATTGGTTTATAATTCTCTCATTACATGTTTATATTTATTTTTATGAAACAGTTTTATAATGAATAATTTATGTTTGTATCGTCGCCAGGAATTGTTTATACAACGAAAATTCATAAATGTATTAATCATATATATGAAATTTGTTTTATCACTTAAAACATCAATTAATGAATCACAACCTCTAATTTTTTCTTTTATGTATATCTTAATACTAATTACAGGAATAGGTTGATCCAAATTAAACCAAAATGAAAGAGGAATCAAAGAAAAATCATTATATGGTTGACAGCTGTAGTCAATTTAGATAGAAATAAGTAGAAAATATTATACATTATTACGTCTTTGTCCATGAATTTTAGAACTGTAAACAGTAATTATTTCAATTAAATCTTTAGTTATTTCTTCATTTTTATTATCGTTATTTACATTTAAAATAGTTATAGTTGCTTTAGAATACTTGCTAAAGATATATTCTAACAGTTCATAACCAATTCGACACAATCTATCTTTGTATGTTATTACTACTTCATTTAAGTTATTATTAATTGCATAATCAATTAATTTTAATAAACCTTTACGTTTAAAATTTATTCCACTACCTATATCACTTAAAATTTCGTACTCTGGATATAATGAACTAAGAATACTGATTTGACGTTCTAAATCATCTTTACGATCAGAACTAGATACTCGACAATAGATTACATTTTTTTTAGTTGTAGACTTATCAACTAAATTATTTTCTTCCAGATATTTTTGTACATTGTATAATCTTCGATTACCGGGTGTTCTGATTGTTTTAATCTTTCCGAGATTATCATAATTCTGTAAAGTCTTTGTACATAAATTAAGAATTTTTTTAGCTTCTTTAGTACTAACGTATTCCATTATTATTTTAATATATAGTAGTGATATTAATATAATAATTTTAATATGAAAAAGAAATATCGAAATTTTAAGATCAATAAAGATCTGATTAAAAATTCTAAATACTATATTCCAGACATACATCAAATATCCAAAAATACTGAGTCTAATACCTGGTTCGATATTACAAAATATAATTTTGATTCAAAAGATTTTGTACCAAAAAATATTAACAATGATAAAATTAAATCAGTTAAAATTTGTAAACAAATACAATTATATCCAAATGAGAATCAAAAAAAACTAATCGGTAAATGGATGGAATGTTCTAGGATTGTTTATAACTTAACTGTTTCATTTATTAGAAATAATAATATTGAGTCATTTTACAATATTAGAAAGAAGATACATAATATTTATTCAAATAGTCTCAGACAATATATTATTAATTATAACGTGCCTTGCACAGTACTTGATAATGCTATACATGATGTAATTAAAGCTTATAAAACAAGTTTTAGTCTATTAAAGACTAAACAAATAAGTCATTTTAGAATAAGATATAAAAAAATAACTAACTCAATTAAAACTATTGCAATTGAGAAACAAGCTTTTAATAAAGACAAAACTGGATTCTTTATTAGATATTTGGGTAGAGAAATGAAATCATCTGAAAAATTAGATCTAGTAAATTCAACTTGTAGATTAACATACTCATCTATTAAAAATCAATATATACTATCAGTTCCAATAGATAAAGACTGTGTTGCAAATATTGGTGAACAAAAAATATGTGCAATAGATCCAGGTAATAAAACCTTTCTAACTACATATAGTCCGAATGGTGAATGTTATAAAATATTTAATCGAGATAATAGAACTAAACTTTCTAAACTGTTAAAGAGACGTATCAAACTTTTGAAGTTAAAAAAGAGTACTAAACTTTCTAAGTTCAGTAAAGCAATATTAAAAAATAATAGATTAGTTATGAACTTGGTAAAAGAGCTTCATTATAAGTCAGCTTTATATATTTTGAATAGGTTTAATGTTATATATTTAGGGAATTTAAGTACCAAAGGTATAACTAGTAAAACTAAGAAGATGTATAGTTTTGAAAAGATATACACTTATGCTGTATCACATTACAAGTTTCAATCTATATTAGAACAGAAGGCAAAAGAATATAATGTTGAAGTTAATATAGTAAATGAAGCTTATACAACTATGACATGTGGTAAATGTGGTATTCTTAATAAGAATGTAGGTCCTAGTCGTATATTTAATTGTTTAGATTGTGGTGTAAGTATTGATCGAGATCTAAATGGAGCTCGCAACATTTTAATAAAAAACAACTAATCTGTTAGTGTTTTGGGATTTCCGAACTTGTCCCATGTTGAAAAACTAAAAATTTAAGTGATTATATATAGTGTTGTATATGATTGTAAAATAATATTTTACAATGTATAATAGCAATGTATAGTCTTTAGGGATTAAGTAGAATGACTAATTTAGAAAATTGATTATTCTACTTAATTCTACTTAAAAAGTATCGGAATCCTTAGTCTTAGTCTTATGGAATAATTTTAAAAGATTTTTATTAATATCAGTAATGCTAAAATGAATAATTCTGAGTTTTCAAAATTAATAAATATTTGTAATATTAGCCTCAAACAGACTAAAGATGAAATAAGTGAAAACATAAAATTATATTTTGATACGCATAATGATATTAGTATAATTTTAAATGTATTAACATGTAAAACCTTAAAAATCATATTATCTAGATTACGTATTATTAATAGTCCATCTTTAAAGAAGGATGGGATGATTTCTATAATAAAAACTCATTTTGAGAATAATTTTGAGACTAAGTTAATAAATGGAATCATTATTTATAATACTGATAATGCTTATGAACGCATAAATAATATTTTATGTATTAAAACGTTAAAGCCAATGGATAGTGTGGTTAGAGAAGATTATTTAATTAAAACAGAAATGTTACGTCGATTAGCTTATCAATTAAAAATTAAAAATCCTAAATCCTATAAAAAAGAATTATTGATAGATAAACTGAAAGAATATATTCTAACACATTATCCCAATGAAACTATAATTTCTATGTTGGAAGGTGTCGCTGTTAAAAATAATGTTATTGAAAAGGAATCGGATAATACTAGTGATACTAGTGATACAATGGATTTTCAAATAATACTCAATATGACTGGATTAAGTACAAGTACTATTAAGTTATATGATATAAAACTAAAACAACTACACAATAAATTCAATATTGGTAATGATAAAGTATTAGAATCAAAACAGAAATGTTTATTAATATTAGAATTTATTGGTTCAATAGAAACTAACGATAATAAACTAGCGTATTTAAATGCTATAATCAAATATTTGGATATAGTAGATGTAAAGCAGTATATTGATTTATTTATTGAAGAAAGGAATAAATATAATAAAATTAAGTTCAATTCGTACAATAATAATATCAAGAGTAGTAATTTTGTAGAATATAAAATTTTGTTGGATAGAACAAATAATATAGATAATTCTTCTATAAAAAATACTCTGGAGACATTCTTGTTGTTTTTATCTATTAGATATCCAATTCGTTTATCATTATGGAATATGCGTATAACTAATTCTAAAAAAAATATTGATGATAAGAAAAATTATTTATTAGTCAAACGGAAAGGATTTAGTTTTATAATGAATGATTTTAAAAATGTGAGATCATTTTGTAAATATGAATTTGATCTAGCTGAGCAGGATTGGTCCATTATAAAGAATTATTTAAAAATAATTTCTACTGTAATGCCAGAACAAGAATTTGTTTTGTATAATTATTATAAGGAACCGATTCCATACTCTTCGCCAGATATTTATTCAAAAAAATTAAAGAAGTTGCTAAAAGATAGATTAGAAAAAGAATTAACTATGAATGATATTAGAAGATCATACGAAACTGAATTGATACAGTCGGACAGATATAAGAATATGACTAATGAACAACAAAAATTGGAACATGCAAAACTATTACATTCATCTAGTGTAGCTAGAAATTGTTATAATAAAGTTTAAATCTTATTTTTTTTAATCAACAGTACTAAGACAAGAAATGGTTCCAACACTCGTCTCAATAATAAAAATACTTATAATCGGTCTGGCTTTGTCAAAAAAAAAATATATAAATCCGCGACAATCTTAGAAATGATTATTTGCTCATGTGATCAAATCTAACTTTCTTTTTTTTATTTCTTTCAAATTCATCTTTATCTTCTAATTCCTTACATTTAGAATTAAATGCATATTTAAATATATATAAATGAATAACTAAATAAGCAATTTGTATACCACCTATAACATATTCATTTGCTCCTATAGATGTTAACATCAGACCTATTAAAATAAAAACTATGAACCATATTAGGGTGGAATTGTTTTTTCCCCAACAAATTAGTTCTAACATATTTATATACCAATAATTATATAAAAATATGATTTTATATATGGTCTATCCAAACTGAAACATAACTATCTAATTCTTTTTGTGTCATAATTTCTGATTCAACATATACTTTTTTTAATTCATTAAGTATTAGAATCTTCATATCTTTATCACTTAGACCTTCATTATCTGAACTTATTTTTGCACACAGTTCCATCATCTCTCTATTGACAACATCTCTTGATTTTAGAACAACTGTTTCATCTACAATACTTAGACTGTCAACTATTCTATTAAAGCATCCAACATAACAAACAATATTATTATTTTCTATACAACTGTTTAGACTCGATACTAATAATTCAGTATCTATATTTTTACTAATCATTCTGTTATATACAAGTTCTAGTAGTTGTGTTAGAGATAGACCATATCTAATTTCGTTACATGAATTTATATGTTGTAATACTTTTGGATCTACCTTATCACCTATCGCTTCTACAATATCTTTAAAGGTGTAAGTAATATTTGTTTCAAGTTTTAGTGTATCAATAATTTTGCTGATCGAGTTATTAATATTCGTATCATGTACATTTTGTGGATCGTTCAATATTGGTTCATATATAATTTCATCTAAATCTTCTGGTGTTTCATTTTTGACTATAAATGGTTCATAGTTTTTATCTAAATCATTATAGTATAAACTAAATATGTCATTACTATTTATTTTATCTAATTTTTGATATGCATCATTTATAAAATAGATGGGAGTGGATTCATTTGCATTTTTTAAGAATTTAGAATAATAATTTTTGGCTTTTTGTATATCTGGTTGAGTGTTAAATGAACCATAATAATATATATCAGCTACATCTAACAATATATAGTTGTAGTTATATTTATCGTATATCGAATTATAATATTTAATAGCGTTGAGCCCATCATTGTTTTCATGGTATTGTCTGGCAATATCAATTTCTATTTTAAAATCTCTCTGAGTTTCTTTAGTGATATGTTTATAGTCTACCTTTGTGTTGATGGAATTTTTTTTGATATGTTTAATTTTTTTATCGAACCAATTGTTTAGATTATAAACTTTTTTACATTTCTTCTCTCTGATCTTAGTATAGTTTAAATAAAATAATATAAATATAGTTAGCACAATAAATATTAGCAAATATAACTTCATTTAATATATTTTACTAATAATAAATTTGTTAATAATTATATAAGTCTGTAATCATGAGTGTTATTTCCGTAAGACCAAAACGTATAACTGATCCATCAGAAATAGAGGCTATGCGAGAAAGTCGTGCTAATGATAAACGATTAAGATTTAAAGAAATGAGTCAAAAAAAAATAGATGATGATATTGAGCGAGGAATGTTAATTGAGAAGAAGAAGTTAGAAGAAAAGATAGAGGAAGCATTAGAGGAGGAGAGCAAGAAAAAAATGTTTGCGGCGAGACGTAATATGAATTTGAGTAAGAAGGCTATGTCAAATCCTAATTCATTTTTCAACCATTCGTTTAATTTTGGTCGTAAGGGTAAGATCACCATAGATCCAAATGGTGTGGATGAGATTGAGGAAGTTAATGATTATGATCGTGAACTTAAGGATTTATTGAGTATTCCGCCTCCCATGTTAAAAAAAGGAGCTGTGACAAATTTATTCTCTTTAGTTCCTAATATAGAAGGTGTAAAAAGAAATATAACTAATAATTTATATGACCATAAGTCTGACTGTTATAATACTTATAAGGACCGTGGGCATCATAAGATTTATGATGGATTGGTTAAAAATTGTTTAGCCATGGAGGAACAAATTCGTGATAGTCATCCAGAATTATTTGAAGGAACCGTAGACTATGAAGTACGTAAGAAGAATGATAAAATAATTTGGGGTTATAAGTTTATATTGTTGAATAATCAAAATTATCAAATGAATAATGACTTCTGTAAAGAATATTTTAAACAGAAGGCTAATAAGAATGTTAATCCTAATATGTATAGTACATCTATGCTTGGTAACGATGTATATTTAAAATATGCAGATAAGTTTGGAGCAGATTGGAAGATTAAGCTTAATTGTAAAGATCAATAAAGTATTCACCTTGTTCATCGAACATTCCATTTTTTTGATCTCTATACTGTTTTTCTGTATCATATGTTCTTTTAGTTAGATATTGTAATATATCTACATTATCTATATTGAATTTATCTATGGTAATTTCATTATCTCCGTAGTACTCAAATGATATTTTTGTTGTTTCATATGGTATTTGATAAATGAATGTTTGTGTATCTTTGGTTAGTCTAATATCTTCATATATTTTTTTGTTTCCAACTGTTAATGCAAATTTGGCATTATTACTAATTGATTTTATAGATAGTAGTAATAATTTAGTTTTAGGATTGTTGTCGAATGAATCACCTGAGCATAAACATGTGCAGTGTTTATTTTTATTTGGTTTTACTAAAAGGTAGAATCCATGCATAGATCCAATTATAAGAATAATATTAAGACAGTATAATAATAAAATAAATATGTTCGTGTACGCTTGTGTGTCGCTCATGTTATATTAAAAAAAAATATAATTAATACGAATCTAAATACATTCTTTTGGAAATATCATTTGAATCCATGGATTGGTTAAATAGTTTTTTTGAGTTAGATGAAGATGTAATATTAATGTGTTCATTCTCTAAATCTGCTTTTAGATTATAAATGTATTCGAATATGGTTTTGTATGTATTAAATGATTTGTCACCATTGGGAATGTTGAGCATTGGATAATTAAATGATCCTTGTTGTTGAGTATTGAGTACGTCGTTATCTGTAATAATAGTGTCAACAATATTTATTTTGAATAGAATGTGTTTCTTTTTAAAGATGGGGTAATTGTCGTTGATGTATCTTAGTATAGCATCATTCTTTTTATATTCTTTAATATCAAAAGTAAAGATCAATTCGTACATCCTATTGTTTTAATATACTAAAAAATAATTTAAAATAGTAAAATTAATCATCCAATCCATACATGACGGCAGCTATTTCGGCATCGTTTTTACAGTTTTCAAATCTGTTTTTAGAGTTTTTTTTACCTCCCGATGATGGAATTCTATTATGTGTACCGGATAGTCCTCTTTTAGATATTTCAGCGCTCATTAATTTTTCCATATTGTTTTTGTCCATTTCATTTTCATCATTGGATCCTAATCCCCATTCGATAGGTTGCTCTTCAAAGTTTTTTTGAACATTATTTCTGTATTTACTTATTTCATCGTCATCAAATTTATTTTCGAATGGTGCTGGTTTTGGTACTTCATTTTTTAGTTCATGGCATTTTTCTTTTAATGAGTCAATAAAATCTTTAATTTCATCAATATCGTTAAGTTTTAAATCATTAGCAATAAAGTATAGTGTTGGTGCAGTGTATATAGCATACTTAATAAGTTCAGGATTAATTTTGCTAGTCATCTTGTGGACCGAGAACTCTACTCCAGACTCCACGAATAGTTTACAGTTTTTTTTAAGTTTTTTTAAAATCTTAATATTATTTTTATAATCATCTTTAGTATTTGCTAGTACTAGTACGATTTTATCCATTCTCAATCTTATATTTAGATAATATATTTTATATTAAATTTAGTAAAGTGAAATCTGTTATTGGTGTGTAATTAATATCCATTCCACAATAGTGTTTATTTTCTTTACTATAGTCTTCAAATTCATATATTCCTAAGTTAATGGATTCATTTAGTAAGAATTTAAAATTCGTCCAGAATTCGTCTGTATGACCAAGAGATTCTGAAAATATATGAGCTAATTCATGTACCGTAACAAACATAATTACATTAATATCATGGAATTTTTGTGGTATATCTTTATGTCTGAGACATAAAGCTAATATTTCACCCTTATTGATAGTGTAAGATGTTTCTGGGCTATGCCATTTGGGTACATGTTCTATTAGGTTTTCATATTTATAATTATTTTTTAGCATGTTGATGCCATTTATAATAGTGATATTGTCGGATTGTTTATATTTATCATCTAAATAATTTATGAGCATATTGACTTTATCATTAACTACATTAAGAAGTTGTTTAACCTCCACACTCTCCGATTCTTTATTCATCTTCCTGACAAATGGAGACACCTCCATTTCGATTAGTTGTCCATTAATCGAAATGTATGTCAAACCATTATCATTGTAATAATATTCATATAATTTGTACAATATAAATATTGTTATTAGTATTATACAAGCAGTGCATAAATTCATCTTTGTTATATATAATGGATTATAAATATTTTATTTCTAATCCATTGAAAATCAATATTCTAAATAAATCATTGGAAATTGAAAAGACTTACATTATATTAGGTGATATTACTGATAAGATTTATAAAAGTATATTAGTTGTTGATAAAAAAGAATTAAATAGTTTTTATGGCCCGCAGTGGGAGAATAAATTAAATATTAAGTTATTTGATTCTATTGGAGGAGATATAGATATAGAAAAGGAATATTCAGATATCTTCAATGATGATGATATATTTGAATTGGATTTTGCAAATGTAAAGATAAACGACGATGCTTTGACCGATTCCCGCGATAAAAAAAATATAATCCAAAACGTGAATAAAAAAACAGAATATATCAGGGGAGTTTCTATCTATCCATTTGATTCTATGTATATCATTAAAAAAAAAATATTATCCTTTACTGGTATACAAATATATGAACAACATTTTATGACACCGATAACTTACGATATATTAATAAATAATGATGTTTATGGACACTACTATAATTTTGAAACAACTATAAATGGTATCCCTTATGATCAATATTTATATGATAGTCGGTATTCGACTAGTTTAAAAATTTATGACAACAACAAGAATATAAATTACATTAATGAAATAAATATGTTCAATCTAAGTACATTTTTAGATAACAAATTATTATTGTACCGTACTATTAAAAATGAGCGAGAGATTCAGGATATAATTTATAATTCTTTTGTGTACAAATACTTTCCTATGATTTCTTTGGACATGTTTATAAATATTCTCCTCGATGAAGAGCCTGATAATTATAAAAGAGAAAAGGATATAAAGTATATCCTCAATATGGATAAAAACATATTAGATGAATTTTCTAAATTTGATCACACCGAACGAAACAAATATATTAATGATACTTACAATACTAACATTAATTCTTTGAACTATTCGTATATTTATAATTTTGATAATAATTATAAATCTTTGGATTTATTAGAATTATTTAATAAAAGTGAGATCAGTAAAATAAATAAATTAGAATGTATTTATCTAAATTTATTCTCATTATCACACAGCCACAGTTCTATAAAAATAAATAAAAATATTCCAATATCTGACCGAGTGTTAATGGAGATAAAGAAAATCAAATCCGATCATGCAAATAATTATATCAGTTTTCTATATGATGATACCAATATCAAGGTTTATGAGAATTTAAATATCGATATCGAATGGGATTCTAGTTTAAAATTGTATGATGAATCCAAATTAAAAAATCTTGTATTCCAAAAATTGAAGAAACACGTATCGGAACTATCAATAGATATATCTGATAAGGAATTGATAATAGAGTGTATCAATATCAATATAATAAATTATACTATAACATCTATCATTCCAATAAACCGTTCAATTTTAAATCTGTATAAGGAATCGTTTAATAAATTTATTCAAATCGGTTGGTTCTCCACAATTGAAAAATCATTAATCAGTTTTACGTATGCCATACATCGTTGTCTTTATAATTATCCAGCAAATGATACTTATACATATATCGATAGTTTACCTTTAACAAACACAAATTCTAAAAACTTAGATATTACAACTAAATATAATATATTTACTTTGACAACATCTAGTATATATCATAATGAGTCTAAGTTGTTTTTAGAATTCATATACAATATATTGTATTATATTCGAACTGATTTGGTTAAGTCTATTGTCAATAAGAGTAATAAAAAATTATCTCATATAGATCCGGTTCTTTATGGATATAAATCCGAAGATACATATACTAGAGTATGTCAAAAAAAATATCAACCGAAAGCTTTGACAAAGGAGTTGTATGATGAATTGGATAAAAAGGATAAGGTGAATGTTGTAAAATATCCCAACATTACAACAGGAGAGCAACTCTATTATAAATGTCCTAAGGAATATCCTTACATGAAATTTTTAAAGAATTATCATCCAGATGGGTATTGTTTGCCTTGTTGTATAAAGAAAGAGATCAGTATTTATAAAAATTATATTGATATTCATAAGGAGTGTATAAAATCTACTATATATCCACAGGATGCTATGGTAGATGTTGACAATAAGAAATATATAATATCATATACTACATCATTAAATACTGATACAAATCGTATAATTGAACTTCCATCTATATTGAATACGCTAAATATATATTTGGATGAGAATAAATACTATTTAACTTTAATAAACGATTCACACATATCTGTATTATATGTATTATCTAATCTGTTAGATATTGAACCGACTCGACTATTGGCTGAAATAATAAGTTTGTTTAAAAGCGATCCTAATATATTTGATATATTGTTCAATGCTAATGAAGTTGAATATTTTAATACTGTCGACGATTTTATAATTCTATTGAATAGTTTATACAATATAAATACCATTTTAAGTGGTGATATAAATTGGAATAATATTTTTATAAAGATCTCATCCTTATTCAATATCCAGTTTATTATTCTTCATGAGAACAATGGTATTAATTTGGATACTTTTGAATTTATAAAAGGTTATCATTATTCTATCTTATTAAAGAATAATAATAATTATTACTCATTATATTTATATGATAAGTATTTAAACATAAAGACTAAATTATTTGCGGACGAATTGGATTATGAGGATAATTATGTAGTAAGATATTTGGGCAAGATAATGAAATCTTCTGTAGAAATACATAATATAAATATTTTATTTTCATATGAAGATCTTTTGGAATATTCTAAAAAATTTAATATAAAAATTAAAAATTATTACAATTCATTGGGTGAGTGTTATGCAATCGGATTGGAAAATAATATAACTTGTCCTATTCAGATAAAGGTCCAGTATAGAAGTAAAAAAATAAATATTTATCCCAAACAAAATCCAACGTATAAGGATGTGTTAAAATTTATAAAGACTTATAATAAGCATCAATATTCACTAATTAAAGATTCTATCAATGAAATTTATTTAAGAGAAACAAAATATAAAAATCGTACGAATATGATATATGTTGAGGAGAAATATCATAAGTTTATAAGAATTAAAAAATTTATTGTTAATGAAACTCATATAATTGGATTATTAATAGATACAGGAATAATATATATTGAACCAATTAAAACTATTAAGTTTCCAGAGTATCCAATATCTATTCTAGATAAAACCGAAGATTTAATGATACGAGAATTTATTGTTGATAGTTCCAGTGTTAAATATTATGGTATGCGATATAGGTTTGAGGAGTTAAATAAAAATATATTAAAATATTCTGAACCTTTCAAACATGAAGAATATTTAGAATATTCATATGAAAGATATGGTTACAAATTGTTTTTATCTCAAGTAGTTGAATATTATAATAATATTAAGGAAGATGATATATATCATTCTAATAACTATAATAAAATATTAGAATACATAATTGGTAAGTATGAGTTGATTGAAAATAAAGATATTACTGATCTTATTATCAAATGTATTTCCTTCAAATCATTTGATAATATAGAGTTGTTTTTATTTAAATTTATGGATGAAGATAAAATAAAATCTATTCTAAAAAATATAAGTGGAAGAATATTTATTTATGGCAAAATTAAAATAACAGATTTGTCAATTGATACTTGTAGGAATACTAAAAAAAATAATTCTCCATTCTGTAAAAATAATAAAATGGTCATGGATAGTAATTTGGTAAACAAATATATTGATTTGTTTGCTATTGATATTAAGAATCCTTTTAAGTATGATATGATCAATAATTTTTATGATATCAATCGTACTACTAGATACAAGACATTTCCAAATGAGTTTGTAAGTATATTGAATTAACAATTCAATGGAAATTTTGTATCAGTATCATCGGGTGAATAAAATTGGCTTCTTCTTTTATCAAATCTACCTTTTTGTATTCCCTCATCTTTTTTTGTACATAAAAATTTTGTGAGATCTTCATCTATATTCATTTTGTCTTTCATTTTTTTTATCAGGAGTTCTAAATCTTTATCCTTGGATATTAAATCATTTTTTAATATCCAAATTTTTTTATCCATGGCAACTCTATCTTCATAACGGTTAGTAGATTTATATAATTCTGGATTGGTCACCATTATTTCATTTTCTATATATCTACATAAAGTGTAATTACTGTTTGCAATTTTACTATCTTCAACATCCATTTTATTACATTTTGAAATGTAAATATATTTATTATTCATCATAAATTCATTTGATTCGTTAGAATGTATTTTGTATAATTCTTTATCATAATGTTTTTTGGATTCTTTATCATGTGTCTCGGCAATGATATTAACTAATTTATATATCGAATCATCTATAGTGTTGTTATGTTTTTGTAATGAATCTAAGTATCTACCTTTTTCTTGTTCCGACATAGATTTAAATTTATCGTTTATATCTTTGACTTTGTACATGGTTATTATAACTAAAAATATATTGTAAATTTAATTTTTTTATCTAAATTTAAAATTGATTTTATATAATAATATTAACCTTAACCATGAAATTCTCTAAAGTTCAGATCATTGAAAAGAATATTAAATCAGATGATAAAGAATTAAATGACCTAATCAATCAAAATAAAAATATGATTCCTCATATGAATCATGAGGAGCTAAGATTTAATGTCCAGGATGTTCCATATTGTTTAATTAACGCATTTAGACGATGTGCTATTGATGAATTAATGATTAAACATATGTATTTCATATTAAACTCAATCAAGACTAATGATCCATACATATTACAAGATTTAATTAAGGATCGTATTGAAATGATACCAATTTTACAAACAATTAATATTATGACAAGTTTTAAGTTAAATATTTCTAACACAACAGATAAAGTTATTCCTATTTACTCAAATGAGTTAGTCGCGAGTGACAAAAAAATATATTTCAACCAAACATTTAAAATCTGTGATCTGAACCCTAATTCGTATATAAAGATTGATAATATTAAGATTCGTAAATCTAGTGGAGAGCAAGATGGAAAGTTCTCATTATGTTTAGCATCCTATGAAGTAGATGACTTAACTAAATCATCTATGTTACGATTTACTAATGACTTTAATATGTTTATTGAAGCATTTGGTAATATCAAACCTATCGAGATAGTCAAATTAGTAAGTGAAAATTTGACAGAACGTTTAGAAAAATTTAAACAATCCATTTTAAATAAAACAATTCGTAAATTAACTATTGGAGAGATCCAACAATACTTTATTGAAAATGAGGGATATACAATAGGAGAACTACTTAGAACATATATCTATAAGTACAATACTGAAAGTATTAGATTAATAAATTATGATCCTGGTTATCCTACTGAAAAGGGTATTATTTTAAATATCATCCATCCAACATATGAAAAAACTATTCTAGATAGTATTGATTACATTATAAATGATATAAAATTATTCAACACCAATCTACTAAAATTAATTTAAATTAATTTATTATTAAACATAATGGAATCTTTTGGATCTTACTGGTCTAAAATAAAAGACGAGGACGTTTGGGGCGAATCCAAAGAGGATTGTTCTATATGTGACAAACCTAATTTATATAATTCTTACAAACATTGTGATAAGTGTAATAAATGTGTATTTTTAAAACTACAACATTGTGATGTATGTAATAAATGTGTTGAAAAAAAATTACATTCATATTGCGATATCTGTAAAAAATGCATATTAACTTGTGAGTCTCATTGCGACCGTTGTAATGAGTGTTCTACTAAAAAACATTGTATGAAATGTAATATTTGCGTTCAAAGAAATTACAATCATTGTGATGTATGTGAAGAGTGTGTTCATCCATCATTAGTTCATGATATTTTTACAAATAAATGTATTTCATCTAGAGATCTATAAATTTTTTTTATGTTTCACCTGGATCGGCTAGATATGTAAATATGAGAGGAAATATAATTCTTTTAGATCCAAAATAAATGAATGGTTTATTATTAATATCTGGATCTACAATTGTAGTAAAATCTATATTTATAGAAATACTTGTCGCACTTTCAACAGTAATAACATGTCCTTCTAATCTATTAATCTGTGCAATAATATTAATATTTGCTGTATTGTTTAATGTTTGAAAATCCGTAATATAAATAATATCTCCCGATCCTAAATTATGTGATTGGTTGAAAGATATAACACCATTATTACTTAAATAGTTTAAGTCATCCGCATACATTCTATCTAAATCAAAATTAATAGGAACGAATGGGCTTCCAAATGAGAAGGATAGCGATTTGGGATTAATAGGGAATTTAAATTTATACGTTGTATTGTCGGGAGTAAGCTTTAATAGTAAACCTAGTGACTCGTATCCAAACATGAAATGAAAATTAGAATTTTCATATGCTCCAAACGAATCACCTTTAAGTTCATTGATAGTCATAGTAATTTTTTTATAGAAATTATCTGCCACACTAACAAATGGTATATTGAAAGATGGTACCTCCATACTAACAATATTTTTAATATTTTTACCTCCGATACTAAGATCTCCGGACCCTGGATTTAAACTATTATTATTATTTGTAACCAAGTTAAAAACAAATCTGTTTGGTTGCAAGCCAGAAACATTTCGATATCTGGTGTCTACTAATATATGTGTCTTTCTTTCTAAGGATCCACGATTAAGTAACATTGCCATTCTATATAAGTCATCTGAAGAAAAACTAGAAGAAGAATTACTACTACTTTGCTGTTGTTGTTGTTGTTGTTGTTGCTGTACAACCGCTGTCGTATTAGACGAAGACTGATACTCAGATACACTAGGTTGACTATATCCACCACCTTCATCTCCAACTGATTTAATAACATTGTTTTGGTATTCGATATAGTTTATTGGTTTATTTTTTTGTATGTAAAACTGTATAAACTTTATACTTCCATCTACAAGCATATCAATAATATCATTTATATTACCCTCACATGTGTTAATGATATAAGGAATATTAGCATCTCTAGTTACATATTTTATTACTCTGTTTGTAAGTAGATCATTTTGAGGAATCGATGATCTGACATAAAACAAATTTATAATTCTGTTAATCGATTCCTTCGATTTAATTAGATTTTCAATAGATAGATTGGAATGATTCATTATTATATCACAAATAATATGTTATTTTAAAATTGTCTTAATTATTTAAAATTGAGTTATTATAATTAAATATATAAGAACATTAAAATGTCGTGTATTGAAATCGGTAGCTCAAAATTTGTAATTCCATTAAACTTCTACCAAGATGAAACCTACAACAAGCTCAGACGTCAAATGCTTTTACTTCTAGATCGTATTCTATCAAAAAAAAATATTGAAGTGCAAAAACTTACAAAAATAATTATATCTATCGAACTTAGTGTATACAATAAAGTTATCGATAAGAAGATGTACAAAACATTGTGGTGTCCACAATTTGAATATCTATATCGATTATATATGAACAAGATAACAAAAAATTTAGATGAATCATCTGAAGTAGGTAGCGACTATCTTATAAATAAAATAATTCATGATAATACATTTGAACTCAAATATATCGCTTCTGCTCCATCATTTGTATTATGTCCAGATAAATCTATTGAATTAATTAAATTAGTCAATATTAAGTCTACTCAAAAAATTGAAATGAAAACTAGTTCTGAGCATAGATGTCGTAACTGTAAACAGTCTAAGGCATATTATAAAGAGATCCAGTTGAGACGCATTGATGAAGCTAGTAATCTCTCATTAACATGTGCATATTGTAAATTCAATTGGATTGAATAAAAAAAATAATTATTGATTAATAATTAGTATTTTTTTTATTCATTCTTAATCTTATCCTTGATAAAGCTGGAGAAAGAAGTAGTTAATAGTTCTTCAACCGTGTAATCATGTCCAGAATTAATAATAATACCATTGAGGATCTTGCATAGGTTATCTTCAGTGAACTTCTTACGCTTCTTATCTAACGAAGCAGTAATAATATTCTTAAAGCGTTCTAGCATATCGTATACAATGGACTCGCATAGATTAATAATTTCTGAGCTAGTCTTAATATTTTCATACTTAAGACAGTGTACAACCATCTTCTTAATGTTAGTGATAGCACAATTGAACTTAATCGATTGCGTTGTGCTCACTTCAACAGAGTCATCAGTATCCTCTTCTTCCTCAATAACTGTCTTTTTGGAAGAAAAGTTACGAGAGCGAATATTCGTGTACGTATCGATGTTAGAGTAGAAAATGCTTAATGGATCTTCTAAGTGGTTAGATTCTAGAAAGTGGTTAATGTTTACGATCTTATCTCCATTTTCTTGACACTTATCAATAGAATGGGAGATAATACTGTATACAATATAATTTGTGAGATCACTTAAAACATCGAAGCATTCCTTGCTAAAGGTTTGCTTGTAATGCTTGGTTAGTGCACGCTTAGTGAGACTGAATGTTTGTTCAAACTCAGATTCGTAAACCTTCTCAACGAATTCCTTTTCATCCTTCTTGGCCTTTTCACGACGGGCATCTAATTTGTGATTTTCATCTTGAATAAAGGTTTCAATAATCTTCTTATCATCACTAGTAAGAACCTTTTTCAACTCGCTATCCGATCCAGTCTTTTCAACTTCGTTTAGTTGAGAAAGAAGATTGTTGATGTATTCATTAATACCCTTGTTGTCGATCATACGACGAACCTTTAATGGTGCAATATAGTTACAGTTGACCTTGTACATCTTTTCGATAGCCTTAAAGGCTAGTTCATTGTAAGGTGTTTTAGGATCAGCGATTTTCTTACCATCCTCAAGAGACTTGTTGCGTGTTTCGCGTTTATCACTTAGATCTTTAATAAATTTATCTACATACTCCTTTTCAGTATCCTTTAATAATTTGTTAACACCATTGGTTGTCTTCTGACGTTGAATAGCCTCAGATAATAGGATACCACTACGAATAGTGTTATTCTTAACTACTGGCACTGGCTTAACTTTTTCTACCTTTGGTTTAACTACTTTAGTTGGTTTAACTACAACATTATCATTATTAGCTGGGTTGGTGCTTACAACAGTGCTCATCTTTAAGGTTTAACTCTTTTTATCACGTCTTCGACTTCTTTGTATATACTACTATATCATAAGTATCAAATTCAAATTTAATTTTGTCGATATGTCCAATAAAAAATAATTAATTGAGTATATAATAAAAAAATTATATAAAACAATAGATTATAACAGATAGATAATATTTAATATTAAAAATAATGTATTTATTACTTTTCCAATAGTTCAAGAACTAAATTTTTTAGTTCATCATTTTTTTTATTTAATTCTTTAATAGCATTGACTAAAATTGGTATCAGGCCAATATAATTGACGGATTGATAAATTGGTTTTCCATCTTTATCAACAGCATCTTTTTCTCCAAGTACAACTTCTGGAATTAATTCTTGAATCTCATGAGCTATAAATCCTTGATCTAATTTTTCTTCACCAATAAAATTATATTTTTTTGGTTCTAGTTTAATAATATCTTTCAACCCATATTCTAATTCATTAATATTTTCTTTTAATCTATAATCTGAATCATTTGTATATGTACCTGCTGAAACCGCTGCTCTACCACTTAACCAGCCACCACTTATATCACAAATACCTATTCTAATAGCATTAGTTGCACCAGTTTCACCTAAACCCCAATAATTTGAATCATCCCATCCACCAATATAACATGCTGCAGAATTAGTAGCTCTTGCTCTTACTCTATTTGCATCTATAGTATTAGTTACTGATACATTTCCTCCTGCTTCAACTGTCATACGAGTTGAATTATTAGAACCAATTCTAAAATCATGTGTTGTTGCTGTACCTATCCAGCCTGGACTTGCTGATGAACTAGTATTGGTTGATGATACTAAAATATCTACTCTGGGACCACTACCATTTGAACTATAAAAAGATGCTGCTTGATTGTAACCACCAGAAATAAATTCAGTTACACATTGAATATCTAAAACTGCATTACTTGCGGTTGTTTTGTTAATATTTACACTTTTAGAATTCATAACATTTAAAATACTATTTTTGCTATGAAATCCTAATGCTAAACGATTAAGTGAATTATTAGATCCCTGATAGTTAAACATAATTTCAGCTTGATTACCAGATGTATTTGTAGATCCTAATGTTATATGTCTGTTACTATTGGTTGTAGTTACACCATCGAGCAATGATAACATACGTGTATTATCTGTATTCGATGGACCAACATTGATAAATCTAGTCTTTATATTAACTATCGGACTACCAGCATTATGATTCCAAGTAAAATAGTCACTGTAATTACCACCAGCTCCATAAGATAATAGACTGATATTATCACCATCAATCTGTCTCATACCATAAAATCTATCTGTAGTTGAATGCCATAAAACACCTACATTTGCTAAAAATGAACTAATATCTCTAGTTGTAGGTACCATTCTAAAAGAGTTAGCTTCAATATAACCACTTCCAGTTGCTTTAATATTACCATTAGTATAAATTCTTAAATCTTCGCTGCTACTATTAGTATAAAATACTAAATCATTGTTAGTTATAGTACCAATACCACCATCAGTTCTAATACCGGTTTTAATCGTTCCGGCATTTGATACAGATAATCCCCAACTCGCTGCAGTAGTTCTGATTGATAAAGGAACTGAGTCAGATGCAAGATTTGTTGTACCAGAAATGAGCATAGAATTAAATCCTGAAGTTATATTAGCATTAGCATCTAAAACTATTGCTTTAGAAGCAGCCGCAGTACCAGCTACAACACTAGTTAAACTAGACATTAATAAGGATGTGCCCGATAGTTGGTAATCAGTTGCATTTAATGTTCCTGAAACAGTTAATCCCGTTAATGTACCAACCGATGTTATTGCAGTTTGAGCCGCTGTTGCAAGCGTACCAGTAATGGTACCTGTAGTTGTTAACGTTCCAGTAATATCCGTATTACCTAACACATTTAAATTTTTAGCGATACCAACGCCACCAGATACAATCAAAGCACCAGTAGATGTAGTTGTACTTTCAGTTGTATTTGTAATACTAGTATCTCCAGAAACCGTTAGTCCAGTTAAAGTACCAACTGATGTAATTGATGTTTGAGCTGATGTTGCAAGCGTACCAGTAATGGTACCTGTAGTTGTTAACGTTCCAGTTAATACAGTATTGCCTAATACATTTAAATTTTTAGCGATACCAACGCCACCAGATACAATCAAAGCACCAGTAGAAGTAGTTGTACTTTCAGTTGTATTAGTAATACTTGTTGCTCCAGAGACAGTTAATCCAGTTAGAGTTCCGATTGATGTAATAGATGTTTGAGCCGCTGTAGCAAGAGTACCAGTTATAGTACCGGTAACTGATAAAGTTCCAGTAATAGCAGTATTACCTAATACATTTAAATTTTTAGCAATACCAACTCCACCAGATACAATCAAAGCACCAGTAGAAGTAGTTGTACTTTCAGTTACATTTGTAATACTGGTAGCACCAGAAACCGTTAATCCCGTTAAAGTTCCAACTGATGTAATTGATGCTTGAGCTGATGTTGCAAGTGTACCAGTAATAGTTCCCGTAACTGATAAAGTTCCAGTAATAGCAGTATTACCTAATACATTTAAATTTTTAGCAATACCAACTCCACCAGATACTATCAAAGCACCAGTAGAAGTATTAGTACTTTCAGTTACATTTGTAATACTGGTAGCACCAGAAACCGTTAGTCCAGTTAAAGTACCAACTGATGTAATTGATGTTTGAGCTGATGTTGCAAGTGTACCAGTAATGGTACCTGTAGTTGTTAACGTTCCAGTTAATACCGTATTGCCTAATACATTTAAATTTTTGGCAATACCAACCCCACCAGATACAATCAATGCACCAGTCGATGTAGTTGTACTTTCTGTGGTATTCGTTATACTAGTTGGGCCTGTTGTAGTCAAATTCACCATAGTAACAGATGCACTAATATTCATAAGAGGCACTCCACTATTGTGATCCCATGTAATAAAATCAATATATGTACCACCCGATGAATAACATAATAGAACTATATTATTTGTATCAGGTTGTCTCATACCAAATCTTCTATCTGAAGATGATGCCCAAAGACAATTAGTTGAAGTATTACCTGCAGATAACACTCTTGTTGTTGGTGTAAGTATTAATGAATTTAATGCACCAACAGATGTTATATTTGCTTGAGCTGCTGTTATAATAGTACCAGTAATAGATGTTGATGTAATAGATGAAGTATTTATACCTGTTCCTGAGCTACCAAGATTTAATTGAAAATCAGAATTAGATGTATTAGCTATTGAACATGATCCAGTAGATGAGATACGTAAAGCTTCTACTAATGCTGAAGTTGCAGTCGCTACTCTTTTTGTACTGAAGATAAGATCTCCTTGATATACAGCAATTCTTTCATGAGAAATTGAACAAGTAGCTGTGTTGATAGCATCTATAATATTTGTAGATATACTAAAATCAATTGATACCTTGTTTCCATTAACATTATTTGATTGTCTAATAACAAGAGATGCGGTATCCATTACTCCATTATAATTTGTGGAAGTATTTAATGATGTATTTATTAATGTAGATACTCCAGAGGTTAATAATGTTCCAGTTAAACTAGTATTACCCAATACATTTAATCTTTTAGCAATGCCAACTCCACCAGATACAATCAAAGCACCAGTAGAAGTAGTTGTACTTTCAGTTGTATTAGTAATATTTGTTGCTCCAGAGACAGTTAATCCAGTTAGAGTTCCGATTGATGTAATAGATGTTTGAGCCGCTGTAGCAAGAGTACCAGTTATAGTACCAGTTGCTACTATATTACCTAATACATTTAAGTTTTTGGCAATACCTACCCCACCAGATACAATCAATGCACCAGATGAAGTAGTTGTACTTTCAGTAGTATTAGTTATACTTGTTGCTCCAGATACAGTTAGTCCAGTTAAAGTTCCAACTGATGTAATTGATGTTTGAGCGGCAGTTCCTAGAGTTCCTAATAAAGTTGTTGCTGATAAAGATGTTATTCCAGCTATTTCACCACTTAAATCTAATACTAGAGCTTTTTCAACATCTGCTGTTCCTGGTGTTGTATTTAAATAATTTAATTCATCAGCAGTTGCTGTTACTAATACACTGTTTAGCATTAATCCACTCGTAGTTCCATTATGGGATAAAATATCAATATTACCATCATTAGTAACATTAATTCTAGAAATATCATTTGTTTTAATAGCAAAGCTGTTATTACTAACTGTTCCAAATATTAATGTACTATTCAAAGTATTGTATAGTCCATATTCTAGAGTTCCTGATATACCATATAAGGAGTATCCACTTGTTGCTCTGTTTGTTGTAATTTTGGCCAAACCCGATATTTCTTTATCACTATTAGTAATCAATGCTTTTGTAGCATAAACTGTTCCTGGTGTGATACTTGTTAAAAAAGCCGAATTGGTTCCATTTATAGTATTTCCATTTATAACAATAGTATCTACAGATATACTATTTATTCCTGATATACTACCACCAGAACTCGCTACTAATGCTTTTGAGTTTGATACTACTCCAGCTGTTATACCAGATAAATAATTTAATTCAGTTCCTGTTGATGATACTAAAACACCTCCCAATGTAATAGTGTCGGTAATTGTAATATCATCTAATCCTATCGTACCTATTCCTACTACTGATTTATTTATATCTACAACTAGAGCTTTATTTGCGGTTGCTGTTCCTGCTGTAACACCTTCAACAAATCCTATTGTGGTATCCGAATCTAATACCGATTTATATATATCTGATTCGAATACTAATATTTTATTATTAGTTGAATCGTATAAAACTGTACCATCAGGTACCGAAGTTAACGATTCTATTTGCGTATTAGTAAAAGATTCCAATTTTACCATCTTATATTAACTTATAAAAATATATTATATTATATATAAGAATATATAATAAGAATAAATTATATATTTTATAATAATTGATCAAAAAAAATAATATTTAAAGTTCGTATAAGTTATTATTTAATTCATTTATTCTAATTTCTAAGTATGTGTCTGTTATAAGTTCAATATCACGATCCATATTTTCTGTTATCTTTATGATCGACTTTATAATATTTTTTTTTATTTCTTGTAATATTTTTGTTTGGTTCAAAAAATCATTATAGAAAGAGTTTATAGTTTTTTTGTTATTAACATTTTTTAATAGAAGAGATTGGTAGATGATTAATTTATTATCTTTATATAAATCCGGTTTATGTAAAGCTACTGGATGAATTTTATTAAATTTCAAAAAATATTCATTCAACTCCTTATTATCCATTTATAATGTTATAATAATTTATTGAATTAAAAAAAATTAATTTTGTTAGTTAATATTTATTTAGTGCATGAACTCTTCCCAATCCTTGTTATAGTTTGGGTGATCAGAAATAACATCAAAATCCCAACTGGCTTCAGGAATGGCTTTAACCCATTCGATAGAAAAGTTTGGATGTTGAGATATTTTTTGGAAGTCCCAATCTTTATTAGCAAAGTTGAGTAACCATCCAAGAGTTAAACCTGGGTGTTCACTCAGATTGCAATTGAAATCCCATTCTTTATCAGAGAACTCACGAATCCATCCAAGAATTAGACTTGGATTTTTAGAAATGTTATTAGACCACGACCATTCTTTATCTAGGAAATCAGCTAAAATATCCGATGTAAGATCTTTATGAATGGATAGTGTTTCAAAATCCCATTCAGCCTCAGGGAATTCATACAACCAATCGAAATCGAAATTTTTGTGAGTCGAAAGGAAATAGTTAAAGTCCCACTCTGCTTCTGGGAATGCCTTTAACCATTCCAACGTAAGTGATTCATTTTGCGAAATAGCAAAATTGAAATCCCAATCTAATTCACTATACGACTTGAGCCAATCAAGATCAAGATTTTTAGATAGAGAAACTAATTGAATGTCTAATAACTTACTATCAATTTCCGACAACCAACTTTTTTGGAAGTTAGAGTGTTCAGAGATAGAACGAACATCCCATTCCGATTCAGGAGATTTTTTAATCCATTCTGGGTTAAAGTTTTTGTGTTGAGATACCTTGACAAAATCTAATTCTTTATCTTTTAACTCTTCTAACCAATCACCACTAAAATTTGGTTGCTCACTGACTGAACTAAAATCCCACTCGTAATCTGGAAATTCCTTTACCCATTGAACATCGAAATTGGCGTGTTTAGATAAAGCTTTAGTATCGAGAGATAATTCTGATTCTTCAAAGTATTTAATCCAAGACACATCCAAATTTTTATGTTCGGCTATTTTTGCTAAATCAAATTCAGCACAATCGAGTTCTTTAATCCACTGAATGGTGAGATTCGGGTGCGACGAAAGTAATTTTTCAGATAGTTTAACTTGAGGGATACATTTACTCATTTTGTGAGTAAATGATTTATTTTTTGATAGCTCTTCGCCAGACCAATCACCATGTGGAAACGATTTAAACCATTTAGTTTCAATATTTTCATTGGAAGAAATGGATTGAAACGAATATTCCTTTTCGGCAAGAAATTTGAATATGCGGTAGTTGAGATGTGGGTGTTTAGCCAAAGCTTCCAAATCCCAATCAGCTTTACTGAAATGTTGGATCCAACTAAAGTTTAGATCCAAATCTGACGATAAAGCCTTGAAATCGTTTTTTTTATTACGCTTCAAACTATCTAGATTAGTCATTTTGGACGATCTTATTTTATATTATATTACTAATGATATAAAATAATATAAAAATAAATAATACTAAATTAAATTTGATTAATCAATATATAATATAATACGAGATTCAAAAATAAAATGAAAATCCAATACAACGTGAGTGATATTGCCAGTTTGACTGGATATAATAAATATAAAACAAATAATGATATATTAGATCTTGTAATTGGTTATTTCTATCGATCCTATCCAGAAATGAAAAGTTTGAATAATTTTGTTTCAAGTAAAGATGAAATTAAAAGTAACTTCGATAAATTAAGTGTTGGTGATAAAAAGTCTATAAATACTTTGATGGAAACTGATATGAGCGATACAAAAATTTTAAATGCATCCTTTAAGAAGGTTTCATCTATCATTAATAAATCTGAACACATTAATATGGAGCTAGATAAAAAAACATTGATCAATTATATTTCTGGTGAAAATAATAAAAAATATGGTACCCAGAATGAATCCAAGACTATTGACAAGTATAAAACATTAACTACTAATGTTATTACTAATAATAATGATCAACTTTATTTATACGAAACGGATAAATATATTACTCGAGGTCGAATTGATGGATTCTGTGAAGTTGATGGTAAGAAGCATTTGGTCGAGATCAAGAATAGAAAGAATAGAATTTTTAATTTTATTCCTATTTATGAAAGAATACAATTATATTATTATATGAAATCATGTAATATTGAAGATGTATTATTTATTCAAATGTTAGATGAAGAAATAGACGAAACTATCATTGATGAGATTGATGAGGATATTTTCATTGAAGCAGACGATAGACTAAATACATTATCTGAATTAATTAATAAACTTAGTACAGATGCCGAGTTAAGAGATTCAATTATTGATAAAAAAAATATTGACACATTAAGTGATTATATCTATTGGATCTAAATAAATTATTCTACAATAGCAAAGGCTTCATCATTTAACTTTGTTTCTAGCATTTTTATTTTTTTGTCCATTACTTGAACTGTTTGGATTAAGTAACATACAAGATCTCTCGTTTTTACTGTGTGGAAATCATCTATATCACCTCGTTTAACTATTTCAACAGCATTAGGAATTATTTCTTTTAATTCTTGTGCAATGAAACCTCTTTGAGTATTTTCCATTCCTATAAAGTTGTAATCCTTAATCTGTACTTGCATTAACTTTTCATATGAATCTAAAGGATCAGCCTCTACAATATTTTCTTTTACTCGACGATCCGAAGTTTCCTGAACGTATAACATGCCTCCCAAAATACCATCATTGGTTAAAGTCAATCTTTCTGTTAAAGTACCTCCACTCATAAGTTTAACTGATAGTGCTCCATCCTCACTCGTACTCGTAACATCTTCGGCACTGATTTCTAATGTACCATAAATAGTATCAGCATTTGCACTATTTTCTAAACTAAATTCAATACCAGTAGAAATTCCATTTGTTGGTGTCGCAGTAGTTCTTGTCTTGATAGATAAAGGATTTAACACTCCATCACCATTTGCAGTAACTCCAACAAAGTTAGTCGCTCCCAATACATCAAGTGTAGATAATTGTCCTACAGTTGTTATATTTGGTTGTGATGCAGTTTGTAGTTCACCATAAATACCATCTCCAACATACAATTTTTTACTTATTGCTGTGCCACCACTAATAGTAAGAACACCACCATTAGTTGTACTTGAAGCATCTTCTTCGGTCAAATTTTTTATTTTTAAACCACCTGATGAGGTTATATCAACACTAGCATAGTTAGTATCATTATATCTCAATCTAATTATTTCACCAGCAACACTACTATTCATAATATCTAATTTACATCTCGGTTCGGTTACCTTACCTATTGCTAAACCTGTAGAATCTAAAAATGCTAATAAGTTTTCAGCTATAAGACTATTATTAATAGAATTATACCATTTATGTCCTGTATTATATCCACTATTATAACGCATATGTGTTCTTATATCCATACCATACATTGTTATTGCGCCATTATTGGGTCTACCAAAATTAAATCTAGTTGCAGCAACATTTCTAGATATTGCAATATTTTTATTAACAGCTGATGTGCCAGTTCTTGTAATATATAAATTTTCATGTTCAGGAGAATAACACGCTGATCTATATGTATACCCACTATCTGAAGGTGCTGATGTAGTTTCTGTCCAAGATGTACCGTTTGTACTAAACCATCCAGCTGATCCATTAGGCCATGCTACACCATCTGTTAAAAAGAAATACTCTAATTCTTCTATCCATATGACATCATTACCACGTTTAGCAGTACCAGTCCAAGTCATACCATCCGTCGATGTTCTACTCCAAGAATCTGACGACGAACTTACAATAACATACATAGATAATTTTGGAGACCATGCAATAGAAGTACATGGAACATTAGCAACTAGACCAGTATTATATATAGTCCAATTAGTACCATCCTCAGAAATCATGACCTCCCCATAACCTGCAACAATAAAATGTTCTAATGTAGGATTCCAAATAACTTTATTCCAAGAAGGATTTGCTGATACGGTAGCAGGATGAGTTATTTGAGTCCAATTAATACCATCTGGTGATGTTGCTAAACCTGTTGTATTATTACCATTTTTAGCACATGCGACAAATAAAGTTAATGTTGGAGACCAGGCAACATATGCCCAATTTGAAACTCCAACTGATGTTAATGTTCTACTAGACCAACTTGTACCATTGGTGGATGTCATTACTCTTCCAGAATCTGTTCCTGCATCTTCAGCAATAGTAACATATAATGATATTTCAGGAGCATAACATATACTTCTAAATGATCTAGAAACACCTGTAGCTACAGATGTCCATGAATAACCAGTTGTTGAGTATAACATAGTAGCAGATGATGTTGTTGCTACTAATAATTTATCTTTTTCAGACCATACCATATACCAAAATTGATTATTAGGTGTAGTTCCTGGTATTGGTAATGATGTGTTATCTACCGCATATACAGTATACAATATAGATCCAGTTAAATTATTAGTAGTTGACATAGCAACACCAGTAGTAGTAACTGATGATGTTACTACTGCTGTTCCACCAATATATGCACTACCACTCACACCTATTCCACCTGTTATAACTAATTGACCGGTTGATGTTGATGAGGAATTTATATTACCATTATTTTGACCAATATGTACTAAATGATCCATATAATATGTGTTGGAAGAAGTATTTGCAAACACAGATGATACTCTTCCAACAGTGCTCACTTCAAAATCAAAAGTATTTGTATTGTTATAACTTTTGATTCTTAAAGCTTTATTACTATTTCTTTCAATGTTTGTTGCAATATCTAATGAAGCTACTGGATCTCTTTTGGTATTGATTGAAATACCATGTTTATTAATTCTGGAAGCTTCTTGAGTTACATTTGAAGAATTTTTATATAAAAATCTGTGTGTGCCATTCAATCCAGAATTAATATTAAGAGTTGCATTACCTTCTATATTTTGGTATATATCAGTATACGTTTGATTTTGAATATAGTTTATGGATGTTATTGGTGCAATAAGTGATAATACTATTCCATATGTTTCTCCACTAGCTAAAGCTGTAAGTATTAAAGATGAAGTCTCTTTAATCCAAACAATATTACTTAATCGAGGTATATAACCTGGTAAAGTAAAACTAGTCCATGTAATACCATCTAAAGAAGTCATCATAGATGGGGTTGAATCACTAGATATAGAAATAAATCGTCCAATCTCTGCGACCCAAATAACTTTAAACCATGACGCGGCAGATGATGCATTCGTTGATGTCCATGAATAACCATCTGTTGTATATACTACACTACCAACAGCACTTACTAAGTCTGTAGCAACTGTAACAAATGTACTTATTTCTGGTGCATATACACATGATAAAAATGTTTTTGGATTTTCTCCAATTGCTGCATAATATAAATTACCAGTAGTTTTGCCATTTATAACTAATGTTGTACCAGTCTCAATCGTTAAATTTGTTGTTGTTGCTGATCTTTTAATAGCAACAAATGTATTAGTTAATGGTAAATAAGTCATTCTATTATAATTATAAGAATATGTTGCTCTAGTATTAGACCAAGATGTTCCATTTGTTGAATAATAAAATGCTACAGATGAACCTGCAGCAAATTCAGCTGATGCTATTAATAATCCTTTATCTGCTATATATTCGATATAAGTGAAGTTCTGTGTTGTTGGTGCTGGGGTTCCTGTCCATGATGTACCGTTAGATGAATATACAAATGAGTTAGTTGCTGATGCAGTTGCATTAGATACAGCATAGAAAATTCTTAACTCCTCAATCCATACAACATAATTCCATGCTTTAGCTGTTGGTACTGTTCTTGTTGTCCAAGAATAGCCATCTGTAGATGTAACTATAGAATTGGTATTGGCATTATTGGATGCAACAGCAACATAAAGATTTAATGTTGGAGAATAAGTAACTGAACACCATGTGTTAGATGGTAATGATACTTGATTATTCCAGTTGTATAAAAGACTATATTGTGGAGTACCATCAACTCGAAGATTAGTTGATGTTAATTTACTAATACCACTGATTTCACCCCACTGATCGAGAACCAATGCTTTTTCAGAAGAAGCACTCCCAGGAGTTACATCTACATAATTTAATTCTGTTCCAGTTGATGTAACAAGTGTATTTCCAAGAATCAAACCAGTATCTATACCATTATGGTTTTCAATAGTTATATCTCCAGATACTGTAACATCAACAAAATCTGAACCACCAGATGCTAAATTATTCAATTGGGTTGCAGTTACCGTAAGTAATACACCTCCAAGACTTAATCCTGCATTGGTACCATTATGGTCAACAATATCTAATACATCAACACTAGTTACATTGGGTTGATAAGCTGTTTGTAATGTACCAGTAAGACTTGTGGCACTTAAAGAATTAATACCAGCAATATTACCACTACTATCTAATACTAATGTTTTACTCACGGCCGCAGTTCCTGCAGTAACATTATTATAATTTATCTGTGTACCCGATGCGGTAATTTCAGTTCCATTTAAAGTTAAACCTGTTGTGCTAATACTACTGATTCCAGATATTGTTTTACTACTATCTAGTACCAATGCTTTACTAGCAGTTGCTGTTCCAGTGGTGATATCAGCAAGATAATTGATTTCTTGAGCAGTTGATGTTACTAGTGTATTATTTAATTTTAAACCAGTATCAGTACCATTATGTGCTTGAATATTAAATGAATCAAAAGCCCCCGTTAGAATCTCATTTCCAGTAGAATCTATTGTTAGTTTACCATCACTACCAATATTAAAATCAGTAAAATTAGTAGCACTACCGTCATCATCAGCATATGTCAGTCTTAGAACCTGCCCATTAGCATCATTGATTTCTAATGTTCTATCTGGATTAGATGTGTTAATACCTATTAGACCAACTAAATTAGAGTCAGCTATTGTTTTTATAACTATACCATCTACACTATATTTGAGAGTAGATGTTGTAGTATCAAATACTAACTCACCGGCCTGTGGTGGTTCATTTGTTAATTCAACAGTGGTTTTTGGTTCTAATACAACCATATTATCTTATCTTATATAAAACGTTATATCTTATTATAAAAAAATAAAAGAATATAAAATAACATAAATTAAATTTGATTAATAATATGATAATATTATACCTTTGACAATTATTTCAATGTCTGAGAGTTCAATTGTTACTTATCCTGAAATAATTAATGTAAATAATTTAAAATTGTCATTAATTACGGGTGAAGGTTATATCGATAACATAGCATTTAAAGAAAAAGAAGTAATCGGAGTATTTGCATTAACAGATAAGATAGTTCGTATAGTATCCAATTTTGGAGAGATATTGACATCTGATAAATTTGAAGAAATCAATAATAAAAAGAAACCAGTAAAAGCGACTGAAAATAAAAGAAGAGGTCGTAAACCGATTCCTAAAATTAAGAAGCAACGAAAGAAGCTGGGAGAGGAAAGAGTGTTTCACTCTCAAGTAGAATTTTTCTATTATGATGACAAGAGATATATTATTTATCGTATCAAATTATTTGTAAATGGTATTATTCAAGTTCCAGGAGTTGTCGATGAAGATTTTAACGATATTAAAGAATTGTTAGACTACTTTGTGGATTATGTAAATAAGATTGAATCAATTAAAAAAGTTCCTGAAGAAGATTGTAAATTAATTTATACTATGTCGAATATGCGCAATTATGCTACTCGTTTACATTTTAATGATGATATCGAATATAAGATTGATATTAAGCAATTGAATATAGTATTGAACGAATATAAAAAGATCGAAGATGGGTGTCAGTTTAAACTATTTTTGATTAATTATTCTATGGAAGCATCTAGTATTATATTAAAGTTTTTAACACCTTTACCTGAATTTAATCAACAGATGATTGAAAAGTATAAACCCAACTATAAGAAAAAAAACAGACAGACAACTGTTATCATGTTTAATTCTTGTAAGATTAATATTCTTGGGTCAAATAATCGTGAGGAAGTCCAAATCATATTAAATTATTTAATGGATATCTTTAAGGCTAATAAGGAAACATTATTCTATAAGCAATTATAGAATGCCGCCCTTATCAGCAAGATCTATAAATAAATAAATTATTATAAGTATTAAACCAGTAATAATAAACCCTTTATTAGAAACCTTCATATTTTTTTTATCGAATGCTTCATTTGATATGTTATACAGTATATTTTCAGTAAATATGTCAGTGTTTAAAATAATATACGATATAAATAGCAAGAAAGCTATTTTAATATTCATAGAAGAGATAACTGACCATATAACTCCGTATCCATCATCTTTACACACCATTTTTTATATATTTGATTTATATAAATATAAATATATAAAAATGGATATACAGTATATAGCAATAATCGCACTTTTGGTAATAATTTTTTATTATGTATTTATTAGAAAATCATCTGGCAACATTCTAAATGATGATTGTGGTGAGTGGGACCTGAGCGAAGAAATTAAAGAGTTCAATAAGATTCAAAAAAAATACATGCTCGGTCTCAAGACATTATAAAATTATATAAGACTAATTTTTTTTGCTATTATAGAACTGATAAAATTTGATCTATATGGATTCAAACCGTCAGAATATTTTTTTACTTTACCTAATCCAACCTTTTTAGGATTTTGTGCTGGTTCAGATTCCTTTAATAAAATAGATTCGTTTAATTCTATTGATTTTTCATTAACAATAATAGAATCGTCTAATATTAATGGTTCTTGTATAATAATAGATTCTTGTATAAGTATGGATTCATCTAATACTTTATTATCATCATTTTCTGTTTTATTAGATTCCTCTGTATAATTTACATTATCGAAATTTATTTCTGTTTTATTGAATTCATCTAATATATCAGTTATTTGTTTATTATTTTCTTCCAGACCTGAGCCTCTTTTGATAGAATAATTTTTACTGAACTCGTTATCGAAATATCCACCGAATAAATGACTCATTGTTAATGATTATATAATAGATTTTTTTTAAATGTTATTTTTATAATTATCAATTTTTTCTTTAATAAATTCGTATATTTCATTTAGAATGAATGAATCGATTTTGTCTAGATCTATTCTTACACCATCCGAATTAAGATTAATCAATGAGTTGTCTAATTTTAGTGTAAGAATATTATAAACATGTTCTCTTTCTTTCTGACTTAATTCATTAATATTATCACAGATAAATTTTTTCATATGTGCCATTATTTTAAAACTTATGATGATTATATTTAATTTATATTTATGTTTAATTAATACAAAATGAATTATAATACAAACTTAATCGAGGAGCCTACTTTAGATCATTTAAAAAATTATGCACCATTCTTCTTTAAATCCTTGCAAGAATTTTTAGAATATAATTTTAATATCCTAGATTTAGACAAGATATATGATTCTTATGGATTAAGCGAGTTAACTGAACAGTATGGTTATGCTCGAGAATTAGACGGTACTAGATATGATATTGTTATTAAGATTGTAGATAAACCTGAAAAATTTAATTTCCAAGTATTAAACAATGTTAATGAACTACAAAGTCAAAACTGTATTTTGACATTTATTAATAATACTATAAAGATGATTAAATATTCTATTAGTGGTATTGGTAAGATAACATCGATTGATTTCCCAAATGTAACTGTGGATGGAGATATAAATTTAAGTTTAGATGGAACAGAAATAGAAAAATATATTAACATTAATATCAATATTGGAAATTCAAAAGCCAAAACCTATATCGTCGACAAATAATAATAAATTAAATTTGAACAATAATATAATTAAAAATGTATTTCTTCGGATCCTGCTTAGAATGCGATAATAATGAATGCTTTTATTGTAGTTATTACAAAAAATACGATAAGCTTAATATAACCAAGCTAAAGAATATCTATCAATTGTTAAAACTGATTGGTACGAATAAAAATACTATTAATGCTAAATCGTTATTGTATAAAATAAGATACGATAAAAAATACAAGGATCTGACTATATTTATGAATAATAACGATATCAAAAGCAAAAAAAAATTATATGAAATAATAAGTTGTATATACAATATTAAAGATACTGATTTATATAATATAATTGATATCATGAACAATTAGTTTTCTTCCTCATCATCATCATCATACCCAGTATCCTTAATATTTTTTTTGGTCTTGCGCTTACAAGTATTCATAGTAATATTATGAATCATCTTATAAATATCTGAAATGATGATTTCTTCAGATTCTTTAAATTCGTTAAGATTGAGAGAATTAACATTTCCACCAGAAAGTTCAATAACCTCATTAATGATATTATAATACAATTTTCCAAAAATATCGTTATGCGCAATGTAAACCGTATTGATTTTCTGACGCGTACAATCAGACAAGAGTCGCTGTAAGCCTCTTTTGTTATGAGACATATTTTTACAGATATCCATAATTTTGATATAGTTGACAGTGTTTGGAAGTTTACTTCTAATCATCTCCTCCTGAAATTTGGCATCCTCTTTATTCTTGGCCCTGATATAAATATAATTATATCGGTTAGTTTTGTCATCTACAGTTTTTACTAGATTACAATACTCAAGAACAGACTGTTTAGAAAACATACGTTTATTTTTTAAATTTTCAATACGATATCCAGATATTACTCCACTATCAAATAGTTTACGTAAAGTTTGTTCATCTAAACCAGAAATACGTTTAACATCTCCCATAGAGATATGGTCCTTATTCGATAAAGACTTAATATAATCGGTCTGATTATCATTAGAACTAATCTTCGTATTGTCTTTGATACTAAATTCCTTTGTGTCTAGTGAGTCTAGTGAGTCTACAGACACATTTTTATTTAATTTGGTGTTTGTATCAATTTCGAAGCATTCAATCGTTTCCATCTTTGTTCTATTATAATATGATATTAATTATCAAATTTGATTTTATTATTAATAGTTATGAATTGTGAATACTAACCACAACTGATCAATGTCCAGATTTTTCCGCTCCGAAAAGAATAAAGATGTAATTATTGGAAACTGTACTATAATATATCCCTATGTATTCTATAAACTATCCTATGATGAGATTATGATTTGGAGATCCTTCACTTACAAGAATTTAGCTATCCAAAGAACATTCAAAGTCCGAGATCTTGTAGAAAAAAAAATCAACAATGATGATACTATTATTATGAACCCAATGAACGGAAAAATCGGAAACTTTAACCAACTTACATTAATTTCATACGATTCATCATATATTTGTTCTAAAGACATTAATATAATTAAAAACATCAGAAACATTAATGAAAACTGTGTTCTGGTCGATACATATATCACTATGATTGAGTGTTCTTACAAGATGCACAATAAAGATAAATTCAATTTTGTCAACATGGACAACATCAAAAAATATTTAGATCTTGTTATGCACAACAAAAAACCTAATAACAAAAAAATAAAACATTTTTACAAGACAGGATTTAAGGAAGCAAACAAATTTTTATACTACTGTGAAAACATTTTCTATAAGTCTGATAAAAATCTGATTAATAATGAGAACAAAAGATTCAAAAGAGGCATAAGAAACGAAATAAATGATGATGCTATTCTATTTATATTAGCTAACTTAAAAGGTAGATTTGGATTCAAAAATATTGTACTGTACACATTTGATAAAAAAATGAAAGACAAGTGTCTTGATATTGGGATCGAAACCAGATCATAGACACTTAACATTATTTTTTTTATCATCAGTACAATTATTACAAAATGTAATGTAAGACTTAGAAATAAATATAGAATCATTGGTATTAGCAGAACAGTTGATACAAATATTTTGATTATCAATAGGATAATCTTTTTTTATATCATCGATCAATGTTAGTTCATCAGATAAATTTTTATGTACGAAACATTTATTTTTGTGAGACATAATGTTTTCGCAACCATTATGTTGACAATACTGAAATATATTTTCCATTTCGGTAATAGACTTATTATAAATATTCAAATGATGATAAATAATATTGGTTGTTACTGAAAGTAATAAATTCTCTAATAAGTATTCTCCACAAACCTTATTCTTCTTAATTTCGTAATTATCTAATTTGGTGAAATCAATTAAGTTATAATCTACCAATTTTGATAATAATAATGATATCTTACCAGTAGGATTTTTAGATAAACTATATTTTAATAATGGAGATACATGAAACACTATAATACCATCGTTTACAGTAATATATCGATACAATAGTAATCTACCACAGATATTATTATTTTTGATGAACATCAGTACTTCATAGATTATTTCGTAGATATTTTTTAGTTTGATAGAACGATTGATATCGAACTCCTCACAATTATTTATATTTTGCATTTTTATAGATCTGTCCGTAAAAACATTAATAGTAGTATTAGTCGTTAGTAATGGACTCTTAATCTTAAAATAATTATCGCATGGTATTGAAGTGAATATATTGAAAAACGACATCATATTTATTACTATATCTATATCAATTTTTTAATTAAAAAAATAATAACTATTTAACACAAACTACATTTTTAAGATGTTTCAGTAATCCTCTATTACTTGCAAATAAATTATTACACTTAGGACATTTGAATACATTATTAGTGCAGTCTGTTTTTTGATTTAAATGCTTTGTCAGATTATCATTCGTATGAAATGTACGATTACATTTTGTACAATTGAATGTTTCATTACACTTAACCTTTTTGTTTACATGATATTTCAATGCTTGTTTATTTTTAAAAGGTTTATTACATAATACACATTTATAGAATTTAACTCCATCTATATAATAAATGGATGGATCCTCAGAAATAATTTTATTAGATAATTCTTTTAACTCATTTTCAGCTTCTTCTTTATTCAAAACATTTCCATCTTTATCTAAACAATAAATATTTCGAGTATGGACATTATAATCTCCTTTAAGATGAAATACTGAATTACATCTTTCACATTTATATTCCTGTTTACATGATTCTTCACTATGTTTATGTCTCTCCAATTTAGAAACTGAAATGAAATGTTTATTACAGAATTCACATACAGATAAATTGACATTATTTTTTTGAATAAGATCTTCTACATACTTAATAGTATTTTCATTCTTATTGTCAGATATAACTATGTTTTCATCTAATGTTGTTGGAGTGCATTTATAAACTCTACATAGATGGTCGCGCATGATAGAACGTTCTTTACATATTAGACCACAATATTTTGGACAAATGAATAACTTTACCCCATTATATAAAAATATATTTTTTTCAATGCCAATAATATTCATTTCAGCTTCGTCAGGTTGTTGAATAATATTTTCTTCTTCATCCTTAATATCAAAACATTCTTCTCCATCTTTATCGAAAGATATATTATATTTGGATACCTTATCTGGAATGAATCTTTCCAATGATAAATCATTAATATATTCTTTATCAATATAATTATTAACCATATTGGTCATAGAATTATAATTATTAGTTATCTCTTTAACAATATTATGTAATGGTGTATAATGAAGCTGGAACAATTCATTTTTATAATTGAAAGGTTTTAAAAACGTATGGATAATAGATTCTAAAATTCTAGAATTGTGACATTTGAAAATGAATGTATAATAGAATTCGTTATCGTGTAATGCATTGATATTGAATGTACTGATTCTACTTTTGATATTAGTTGATTTGCCAATTTTAAAAACATTACTCTTAATGTTAATTTTATTTGTTGCAACATAAATATATTCTTCTCTCTTTAGAGGTTGAACTGTTTTTTGTTGTATACTAATCAATTCATCTAACTCTTTTTTTTGTTCCTCAATTAAATTATTTTTTATTTCCAATTCTTGTTTCATAACATCTTTTTGAAATTTATTATATTCAATCTGATAATTCATATACATTTTAAATATTTTCTCTAAATTCAAAAGATATTTATTTATTTCTTTAGATTTAGACGTACCGATATGTGTACATAATTCTCTAAAGCAATCTGCAGATAATGTTATATAAATTCTTTTATGTGCTCCTCTCATATCTTCTTTATCTTCTTCAATAATTGTTGAATAATCACTTTTACTAAAATCATCTTTATTTAAAATTTTAAAATCATCCATTTCAATAAAGAATTGTTTTAATAGTTTTGTTATAGAATCTTTCCCTCTACGAAAATCTTTATAACCCATCCATAAAATTAATTCATTATCTAAATATATCCATTTATCATCCTTAATATTATCCCAAAATTTATCTATATACAAACTATTATATTCATAATTAATATTACTAAGAAATTCTTTTATTGAAAGGAATTTATTAGATTTAATTGTATCGACGATTTGGTCATTATTTAAAGACATTTTTAGTCTGAGTTCTTGGTTATAAATATAACCAAGAATATATTAAAATTAATATTAATATTCAAATTTAATTATAACCATATTTTCTTGACGGTTCGAATCGTCAAGAAAATATTAAATCATTAACACTTATAACCATATTTTCTTGACGGTTCGAATCGTCAAGAAAATATGGTTATAAGTGTTAATGATTTAATATGATATTAATAATTAAATTTGATATAATATATACGATATATATAATTTGTCTAAGATGGATAATATTGACGTCAAGTATTCGGATGATTTCATATTAATTTTAGATAGTATCATCAAGAGACAATCTAATCTCATTGATCATCATGTCAAATCCATTAATAACTTTTATGAATTTGGTATTGAACAGATTATTTCTAAAGGTTTCAACATTGAGACTGAAATATTTAATGATCCAAGCAAACCATTCAAAGATGAAACTATTCTAAAATACGTTATCAACACGCAGATGTTTAATATTAAGCTTACAAGTCCAAAAACAGTTAATTACAAATCGATTCATAAAGAATTGCTTTATCCAAACGAAGCTCATATTAATGATTTAACCTATAGTGCTGACATGTTTAGCGATGTAGATATTATTGTTAAGATTTATAAAGAGAATAACGTAATTGAAGAAAAAAAAGTTAGTTTGGTTCAAGCAAAGATTTCGAAGATTCCAGTAATGGTACATTCGAATTTATGTAATTTGCATAATAAATCTAAGGAAACGCTGATCGCGCTAAATGAAGATCCCCACGATTTTGGCGGTTTCTTCGTTGTAAAGGGCAATGAATGGTCGATTGACGCCTTTGAAGTCTCCACGTTCAATAATACACGTGAATTCCTCAATATGGGCTACAAAAATGAAGTTGCTCGTGCTGACGTAATCAGCAAACCTGGCGACTTTTTCGAGAATTCCAGTCAGCTTATTTCCAAGTTACTAAAGAATAATCTGATCGTATTCGAGATTACAAACAGAAGATTAGAGAAAGTTCAGATTCCATTTTATGTTCTGTTTAGAGCATTTGGAGTTATTGATCCTAAAGAGATAATCAGTTGTATTACATATTCATTCGATGATACTGATCCAAAGATTAGAGCAATGGTCGAAATCTTAAACGATGCTATCACAGGTGAATACACATTTATGAAGAATGCTAAAGATATTTATAATCAGAATGAAATATTAGAGATCATCAGTGAGTATATCTACAAGAACTATATCAAGGGTAAAACCAATATCAACACAGTTAAATACAATGTTGCTAGCGTTTTATCTATTTTAGATAAGGATGTGTTACCCCATGTTGGATTAACCAAAGATGATCGTTACAAGAAGGTACGATTCATGGGACATATTATCCATCGATTACTATTAGTTCATTTAGGATATTTAGATCAAACAGATCGAGATAGTTATAAGTATAAACGAGTAGTAACTGCTGGTAGTTCATTTGCTAAATTCTTTAAAGCTCAATTCAATTCATTTATTGTTCAAAAGATTCAAGCAAGATTCCAAAAGGATTTTAGAACTAACGCATATGAAGATATTGATTTAACTCGATCATTCATCGACGCCGTAAGTAATTACGATTTCGAGAAAGCATTGATCCAAAGTATTATTACTGGTGATAAAACTATTACTGTGCGTAAGATTACTAAAACCAATACAGTATCTTCCCAACAAATCCATCGTAACAACACATTGAAAGTTATTAGTATCATGAGACAGATTAATACCAATAATTCATCTAGTGCTAAACAATCTAATCGTGCTAATGAGATGCGACGAGTACACCCATCTATGATCGGTTTCATCTGCTGTGTTCAGTCGGCTGATACTGGTGAGAAGGTCGGAGTACAAAAACAGTTAGCAATCAGTGCAAGTGTATGTTTATCTAGTTCGAGTGACGTATTGAAAAATATTGTCATCGACGATGAGGAATTTTACAAATTAGACATGAAGCTAACAAATGAGATGATCTACAAACAAAAACTATGTAAGGTATTTGTTAATGGAGATTGGATCGGATGTTGCGACAGTATGTATGAGTTCGCAGAAAAATATAGAAACCTTAGACGTCAAAAGAAAATTCATCATGAGACGACGGTATCTACGGATCCTTTGACGAATGAATTAAAACTATGGTGTGATTATGGACGTCTGAAGAGACCATTAATTATTGTATACAATAATATTGGTACTGAAGGATACACACACCAAACGTACAAGCAATATATTAAACTAACAGTTCAACATTTGGAATCATTGAAAACAGGTAAGATCGATATTGAAACATTGGTCGATGAACAGGTAATTGAATATATTACACCAGAAGAACATGAGAATCTATTGATTGCTCACGATTATGAACAGTTTATTAAAGATGAGAGAAATCCATTAAAGAGATACACACATGTTGACATCCCACAAGCTATTATGGGATTGTTGGCTTTGACTAGTCCATGTGCCAATCATAATCAAGCTGCTCGTTTAATTTTCCAAACTAATCAGGTTAAGCAAGCATGTAGCATCCCTATTATGAACTTCCCATATAAAACGTATAAAGAGATGCATATTCAGTATTATATTGAATTTCCTTTAGTGAAGACTATTTCAAATAAGTACACTACACCAATTGGTTGTAATGCTATTGTAGCAGTTATGAACTATGGTGGGTTCAATCAGGATGATTCTATTATTGTAAATAAATCTTCTATTGAACGTGGATTATATATGACTTCACATTCTACATTTGTTAAAACAGATTTAGAAAAGAATGAAATCCTACGTAAGGCTGACAGAAATGATACAGTCAACATTAAGGCATATTTCAATTATGAAAAATTAGTAAATGGTGTTGTAGCTATCGGAACAGTCATCGAAAAGGACGATATCATTATTGGAAAATTAGTTGAACTAAATAAGAATGATGTTGTTAAAAGTGCTGATAACTCATATCTAAAATATTCAGATCAGAGTGTTGTGTACAAACATCACGAACCTGCTATTGTATATAACGTTATTATTAGCAAAAACGAAGACGGAAAGCAATTCTGTAAAGTTGTATATAGACACGTCAGAAAGGTAGATATCGGAAATAAATTCAGTTCAAGAAGTGGGCAGAAATCAACAGTTGGTATATTATTATCAGAGACTGATATGCCCTTCACTAAAGATGGTATTCATCCAGATATTATATTCAATCCCCAATCATTACCAACACGTATGACAATGAGTGTTATTATTGAAGGTATGCTTGGAAAGATTTGTGCAAATAAAGGCACTATCAAGGATGCTACAACATTTAAAAAAATAGATAAGTACGATATTGGAAAGCAGTTAGAAGAATTAGGATTCAATAAAAATGGAACTGAAAAACTGTATAATGGTATTAGTGGTAAGCATATCAATGCAGATATTTATATTGCTCCATGGTATTATCAATGTCTACAAAAGTTTACTGATGATACAGTATACAGTAATAAGGCTAGTCCAACAGATGCTATCACTGGTCAGCCATTAGAAGGTAGATCAAGAAATGGAAGTATTCGATGTGGTGAGATGGAACAGCAGGTTCTTGCATCAACGAGTCCTCAGGTATTACAAGAGAAGACATGTAATCATAGTGACATATTCTATATCTATATTTGCGAGATCTGTAATAAGAAAGCTATTGTAAACGAAGAAAAAAATATTTACAAATGCAATACATGTGGAAACATGGCAGTCATCAGTAAAGTCCAAACAACGTACTCAGTTAAACAATACTATGACGAATTAGAAAGTGCTAATATTGGTATTAAGTTCCATTTAGATGAAAACACATATCAACAATACCAATGTAAGAACAATTAAATAATTATTAATATATTATTTTTTTTAATCAACAGTACTAAGACTTAGAACGGATCCAACACTCATATTTTTTTTTAAAAAAACTTATAATCGGTCCGGCCTTGTCAAAAAATATTTACAAATGAAATAAATCTAGAAATCTGTCTAGTTCATAAAAATATATTAATCTTATTTCTAATCAACAGTACTAAGACAAAGAACGGATCCAACACTCGTCTCACTAATAAAAAAACTTATAATCGGTCCGGCCT
>JACCDN010876483.1_pt1 | contig 42159 bp, 43 predicted proteins | sample 7441691 | NCBI WGS metagenome assembly JACCDN01 (sample SAMN15323439, study PRJNA562643) | freshwater metagenome | isolation source: river surface water | place: USA:Blue River Watershed | collected 2017-08-16 | reverse complement strand
TGAAGAACCACAGGGCCTGAAGTCATGCATGTTACTAAGCTGCTAAAGAATGGCCTTTCTTTATGCTCAGAATAAAACTCTTTTGCTTGTGATTCGGATAATTTTACCATTTTTTGTGCTACAATTTTAAGTCCAGCATCCTCTATATAGCTGTTGATCCTTCCGATCAAATTCCTTTTTGTTGCATCTGGCTTAATAATTGATAAAGTATATTCAGTTGCCATAATTTAAACCTTTGTTAATATTTTTACTTAAGTCGCCTTATTTATAGGCAATTTTCCTTTATTTTTCAAGCATTTTTTTTAACTTCTTCCATGTTGTAGTACCATCAGAGTGATCTTCAATTGTAACTCCATGATCTACTAAATCCTGTCTGATAGCATCAGCCTTCAACCAATCTTTCTTGACTTTGGCTGTTTTTCTTTGATTAATTAATTCTTGAATTATTTCCGAATTCAAATCAACTCCAAACCATTCTTTGACCGGTTTATTAAGTAATCCAAGGAATCTTGCACATATTACTAATTTTCTGAGGTTATCTAATTTGACCTCCACTTCCCTGGTAGTGTGAACTATTTTTGCAAACTCATTCGTTACTTTTACTGCCTCAGGAGTGTTGATATCATCTAATAGGGCATTATAAAACTTAAGCGGAAGATTAATATTTTCTGTAATCTCAAAATCATCAAATAACTCAATTGCCCTGTACCAGTAGTCTAACATATGCTCAGCATCCGCAATAGCTTTAGAATTATAATCTAAGGGTTTGCGATAATGATTACTAAGTAAAAAAAGTCTGGCTGTATCCCCTGCAATTCCTTGATCAATTAGGTCCTTTACAGTAGTAAAATTCCCTAAAGATTTACTCATTTTTTCACGATTTACAGTTAAAAACCCGTTATGCACCCAATATTTAGCATATTCAGAATCATCAAAAGCAGAGCAACTTTGAGCTATTTCGTTTGTATGATGAGGAAAAATTAAATCTACACCTCCTCCATGTATGTCAAAGGTCTTTCCTAGAAACCTGTAACTCATCGCTGAACATTCAATATGCCAACCAGGTCTTCCTAGACCAAACGGACTTGAATATATTGAATCTTTTGAATTATCGCTTGAAGCCGGTTTCCATAATACAAAATCTCCAGGATTTTTCTTACCAAAGCTTGCCTCAACCCTGACAGATTCAAACAATTTATCTATTGATTGACCTGATAATTCCGTATACTTAGCCACTTTAGAAATATCAAAATAAATATGTCCCTCGGATTTGTACGCAATGCCCTTATCTAAAAGTACATTAATGATATAAAACATATCCTCCAAGTGTTCAGTAGCTCGTGGTTCAAAACTTGGTCTAAGGCAATTCAAATAATCCATATCGGAATGAAAATATTCTGTTGTTTTAACCGTAAGTTCTTTGATACTTACCTTATCCTGCTTTGCCCTGTCGATAATTTTATCATCTATGTCCGTTATATTTCTGACGTATATAACTTTATCTCTACCATATATACTAATCAGCATCCTATATAGGATATCATATGTCACGACAGACCTAGCATTACCTATATGAGGATGGTCATATACTGTTGGTCCACAGACATACATTTTCACACACTGATCATCAATCGGAGTAAAAATTTCTTTTTTCTTCGTAAGAGTGTTAAATAATGATAATTTCATAAATTAATATTTGACGTAATTGAGCAAAATTTTGGCTATTCTATATTATTATTAAGAAAAAAGAAAATTTCTTTTATGAACAATGAAGACAGAAATGATATCTTTCAAGATACAATTGATCAGAAAATAGCCATCCAAATGATTACCTTTGGAGTAATTATCATTGTTGTAATAATTACCCTAGTATCCTTTATTCATATATATTCTAATAAAAAGGAAGACATACTAAAAGATATGAGCTCAGAGTATATTCAACTTGAAACGGTAATTATTGATCAGCTGAATTACTCAGTGCATTTTACTAATTTGCTATCTAGCTACATAAAAGATAACCATAGCGATCTAAGATATATTAATAACGTACTCAAAAACCATTTAAGATCAGAGGAATTTTACTCGCTCTTTGGCTGGAGAAAATACAGCTGGGTTGACAAAAATTTTAATGAAACTGTCAACAGTATCAAAGGTATATTACCCACACCGCGGAGGCAAGAATATATCTTAGAATTAGTTACTAGTCTTGGAATCAACAATTCAAGTAAACCCGTATTTTACAGTCAAAAGGGCAAAGGTAAAGATAGAAGCTTGAAAATAATCGATAATTTAGTTGATAAAAATAGTGGTAAATATTTAGGATCACTTGTACTTAGTCATGATATTGAAACTTTAATAAATAGTTTAAATTTAAGAAAAAAGGCTAAAAGCACAAATTTTGTAATCCTTGATAAAGACTTTCAGGTTATTGCACAATCAAAAAGTAAGATTCAAAATCTGATTAATGCTAATTCAGAATTCAATGACTTGGTAAAACTAAATATAAAAAAGGTACAGAGTCAAACAGATAAACTTATTAAAGGTTATGCATATTTAGACATGATTAATGGCTTAAATTACTATATCAAACCACTTGCAGGACTTCCTTTTATTTTGGTAGTTAATATTGACAGCACTTTAATAAGGAAGGACATATTGAGTAATTTAGCAAAGAGTTTCTTATTACTATGTATTTTTGCTTCTCTTTCTCTATCTGGAATAATATACGTATACAGACGAGAAACATTTTTAAGAACCAAGGCTGAAAGAGCCACACTAGTGGCAGAAAATTCAACCAAAGCGAAAAGTAATTTCTTGGCATTCACAGCGCATGAAATCAGATCTCCTTTGGGCTTTATATTAACTGGTTCAGAAATAATGACCAAGGAAATACTTGGTCACCTACCAACTCCATATAAAAAATATGCTCAAGGAATCCATAATAATTCCAAATTAATATTAGACTTTATCACTGATATCCTGGACGAAAACCAGATAATTGAAGGTAAATTCAAAATAACCAATAGAATTACTAAAATTGATGAGATAATAAAAGAGGCGGTTCAGGTCAATATTGCACGATATAATTCTAGAAAAATTACTATCGACACTAAAATAACCGATGATATACCATCGGTTATTTGTGATAAACGAAGAATACTTCAGGTGATGAGTAATCTAGTATCTAATAGCATCAAATATTCTGAGGATGATACCACTATTACCATAACTGTTAAATTAGTAAACGATGAGATGGTAATATGCGTACAAGATCAAGGAATAGGCATGAAGGAAAAAGATATACCAGTTGCTTTGAGTGCTTATGGCACTCTAAGAGAACAAAATTATAATAGCCTAGGATCTTACGGATTAGGTTTGGCTATAGTAAAAATGCTTTTAGAGGCGCATGATGCAGAACTAAAAATTAATAGTGTTGAAGGAAAAGGAACAACAGTAAAAATAATTTTCCCAAAATATAAACTAGTGTATAACTCTAAACTAGACCATAAGAAATAATTCATAAGGATATAAATGGGTAGATACAAAGAGCAATTTTCTACAAAAATTAGAAGAATTCCTCCATTGATTCCATTATGCACAATGCTTATATCAATCTATGGATTTACCTTACTTTACTCAGCTGCAGGAGGAAATTTAGAGCCCTGGGCATACAAACAAATTATAGCTTTTGTCGTTTTTTTTCCTATTGCCTTTATAATTGCTCTTATAGATTTAAGGGTAATATATAACTTGAGTTATATATCTTACATTATCGCTTTAGTGCTAGTGATTTTTGTTTTCTTAGCAGGAAAATCGGCTATGGGTGCAACACGTTGGCTAGACATAGGAATATTCACTATACAACCTTCTGAAGTATTAAAAATTTCATTAGTGCTTATGATCGCCAAGTTCTTTCACGAAAAAACCATTTACAATGTAAGTGACTTAACTTTAATTTTTCCATTAATTGCCTCAATACTACCTATAGCTTTAGTCATAAGACAACCTGATCTTGGCACTGGACTTATATCTATCATGGTCGTGTGCACTTTGTTTTTTGCCGCAGGGGTAAAAAGGATTTATTTTATTAGTAGCGCAGTTGGTGCCATACTATGCGCACCTGTAATATGGTTTTTACTTTACGATTATCAAAAGAACAGAATACTAACTTTTCTTGATCCTGAAAAAGATCCTCTTGGGAATGGATATAATATTATACAATCTAAAATTGCCATCGGATCTGGTGGACTTTTTGGCAAAGGTCTACTTAGTGGCACTCAAGGACCCTTAAGCTTTTTGCCGGAATATGAAACTGACTTTATTTTTTCCTTTTTGATGGAAGAATTGGGGTTTGTCGGAGGTATAGTTTTATTGATTTTATATTTTTTAATAATATACAACTCACTAGCATTATCAATGACTTGCCGTTCCAAATTTACTAGACTACTAGTCATAGGAATTACCTCGCTATTTTTCTTCCATGTTTTTATAAACATGGCTATGGTAATGGGACTATTACCGGCTGTAGGTGTGCCATTACCACTGATTTCTTACGGCAGAACGATGATGGTCACAACCTTAATTGGTATCGGGTTAATTATGAACGCTGCCATCAATCAACACAAAAATATTTGACAAAATATGTATAAATTCATCTCGCAGGTTTCAAATGTATTTATTAGTTCGGTTGTAATCGGAATCACTTTTACCCTACCATATCAATGGCATAGAATAGGCAATTATTCTGCAATTTTTCCAGCACTCGATATTGCAGTAATTTATTATTTATCTACATATAAAAATATTTACTACTGGCAGCTATTTGTCGTCGGTATATTTATCGATATATTAAGCAACTCTCCGCTATGTACAACATCTTTAGCTCTTATCTTAGCAAATATACTACTATCCTTATCAGCTAAATATTTTATGATTAAGGAGCATTTGACTAATATTTGTGTATTTTGTGTTTATTGCGCTTTTGTATTTGCCATTAGATATTTTGTTATTTCTACAAAGAGTCAATATTCTGTTGATTTCTTTGGTATGCTCTTTTACTACATGACTACAATACTTACATACCCGACAATGTCTTACTTAATTGAAAAAGCAACCAAACGCTAAAGAATATAATGCTGGATAAAAAATCCCTAGACAGACAAATAACTACCAGAAGAACTTTTATCATAGGGGCTGGTAAACTGGGATTATTGTTCCTTTTAGCTGGAAGAATGTTCTATATGCAGTTCATAAAGAAAGATGAATATAGAACTTTATCAGATAACAACAGAATAAAAATGATCCTCTTAACACCAAAAAGAGGGAAGATATTAGACAAAAATGGCGAAATAATAGCAAAAAATAATACCTGCTTCCGCTTGATGATTGATAAGAATAATAACTCAGATTTTCAGCAGGAAATTGATTATTTAGCGAAAATACTGGAGCTTGATAGCGAACAAGTATCAGAAGTGCAAAAAAGAGTGCAAAAAAGTGGCAAAAGAGTAGCTGCGATAATTATTGATTTTCTTGAATGGGCTCAGGTAGCAATAATCGAAGAAAGAAGAGATCACTTTAAGGCCTTGTTCATTGATACGGGATTTGAAAGGTTTTATAGCAAAGGCCCTGCTACTGCTCATTTTACAGGCTACCTTGGCAGACCAACATCTGAAGATGGTGATCAAATTAAACTAGCAGACGAGACTTTTAAAGTTGGAAAATCAGGTGTTGAAAAATCATACGAAAATTATTTAAGAGGGGAGTTTGGGTTCAAGAGAATTGAAGTAAATGCACTTGGCAAATATGTCAGAGAACTAGGTAAGAACTCAAGTATACCGGGAAATGATCTATCATTAAACATAGACCTGGAAATTCAAGAAAGAGCATATTATCACTTAAATCAACTTGGAAGTAGCGCAATAGTAATGGATTGTGAAAGTGGCAATGTCATTGTTTGCGCCTCTGCTCCTTCTTTTGACCCAAATAAATTTAACAAACTTTCTAATAAATACTGGAATGAGTTAATTAATGACCCTTATAAACCTCTTATAGATAAGACCATAAAGAGCCTCTATCCTCCTGGCTCTGTATTTAAACTTATAACTTTAATTGCAGCATTAGAATCAGGTATTTCTCCTGAAAATCGAGTAATCTGCACTGGCTGGTCATCATTTTTAGGAGGAAATAATTTCAGATGCGCAAGAAGCAAGGGACATGGCGCAATAAACCTCATGGATGCTATTAAATATTCATGTAATACGTATATGTTTACCATAGCAAAGCAGATAGGAGCAAAAAAAATTATTGACGTCGCAAAGAAGTTTGGGTTTGATAGCCTAACCGAAGTTGATTTACCTGGTGAGTTATCTGGCTTTGTTCCGACAGAAGAGTGGAAAAAAGAAAAACAAGGAACAAAATGGTCATTGGGAGATACCTTAAATCTCTCAATAGGTCAAGGCTTCTTACTTACTACTCCTATGCAACTTGCTAGATTTATTACTACTATTGCATCCGGCGGGAAGTTATTTACACCAAGAATATCATCTGCCCTGCATAGTCGGTATTCGTACGTACATATTGACCCATCGCACCTAGAAATCATTAGAACAACTTTATATAATACTTTAAATACCCAAGGAGGAACGGGGTATTTAAGTAGGGTCGATTACAAATCAATAGAAATGGCCGGGAAGACTGGGACAGCCCAAGTAAGAGCAAAAAAGAACGCCGCTGATGATTTAAGTAGAGATAATATTGCGTGGGAAAGCAGGAATCATGCAATTTTTGCAGGATTTGCACCGTTTGATAAACCAAAATATTCCATATGCGTCTACTTTGATCACGGCGGAGGTGGTGGAAGAGCAGCCGCCCCGATTGCAAAAAAAATTATGCTCGATGTTCTATCTAAGTATATGTAAGCTATCCTCGTCATTCAGCATGACAATGTTTAGTCATTAACTATGTTTCTTAAGAAAGAATAAAGTCATCCCAAACTTGATTTGGGATCCATTACTTAAAGCATTCACAATCTTGAAGTTACTTGTTGGACCCCGGATCAAGTCCGGGGTGACTGCTAGAGCGTCCGGGATGACTAGAACAAAAATGACTTTGCGCAATAAATTTTATTATTTAATAATTATTTCATCCAGATTTTTGCCAAAACCTCTTAAGAAATCGGCACCACTCATTGCTTGTTTACCTTCTGGCTTAAGTTTTTTTATTATTAAACTACCATTTCCACAAACAACCTCAAATTGGTCGGAAACTATTGATCCTGGAGTATTATTGCGCTTTATATTGATAGGCTCAGATTCTATTATTTTTATCATTTTATCATTCAAGAAAAAGTAAGCCGATGGCCAAAAAACCATTCCTCTTACTTTACAATCTATTTCGTAAGCACCTAAATTCCAGTCAATCTTACCTTCTTCTTTGGTAAGTTTATCCGCATAAGTTATCCCTAAATCTGACTGCTTTATTCGAGGAAGCCCTTCAATATCATCTAGTACATCACAAAGCAGCTTTGCGCCAATTTTTGCGCATTTATCATGCAGCTCTTGCAGACTAATTCTAGAATCTATGGAAAAATCCTCTTGAAGGATAATATCACCTGTATCAAGCCCCTCATCCATCTGCATAACACATACGGCAGTTTCACTTTCACCATTGATTATGGTCCTCTGCAGAGGCGCGGCGCCTCTATATTTAGGAAGCTTTGATGGATGTATATTTAAACAACCATACTTCTTAGAGTTAAGTATATTTGACGGTATGATAAAACCGTACGCTACCACTACGATTATATCAGCTTCAACTTGATCCACTAATTCAATTGCCTGATTATTTTTAAGGGTTTTTGGCGTAAATACCTTTATATTATACAAATTTGCCAAATCATGAACTGGACTATTTGTTAATTTCATACCCCGACCTTGTAGCTTTGGTTCTCTAGTAAAAACCGCCTTAACTTTATGTTTTTTATTTTCAATCAATGCTTTTAGGGCAGGAACAGCGAAATCAGGTGTTCCCATAAATATTATATTCATTAGCTACTTTATGCAGAAATTCTTTTAAGTTTAGTTAGCTTTCTCAGTACAATGTCTTTTTTAACACTAGACAGGTAATCTAAGATCACTTTGCCATTTAGATGGTCCATTTCATGCTGAATTGCTCTTGCAAGCCAGCCATCAGTTTCTATTTCTTTCTGATTACCATGATAATCAAGATAAGACACCCTAACCCAACTAGGTCTTGCTACTGGAACCCCTTCTTCTGGGACAGACATGCAGTATTCTTTTGCAGTAATTGAATCTGTTGAAGTTTCCTTGATCTCAGGATTGACAAGATAGAGAGGATAAAACTCTTTACTTCTATTTTTATCATCATCACTTTGTAGGTCTATTACCAGCATCCTTTTTAGTATTCCAACTTGATTAGCTGCTAATCCAACACCATCATCAGCATACATTGTCTCAAGCATATCATCTAGTATCTTTCTGATACTATCATCAACTACTTCTACTGCCAGTGCTTTTGTTTTTAAGATAGGGTCTGGCGCTGTAATAACATTTAATTTTGTCATATTGTCATATATTTCACTTAAAACAATTAGCAATAAATTCTACCATGATGATTAAAATATGTAAACTACTCAAATGGTTTTACTATCACCATAACAACTGCAATCACCATGAAAATAACTGGAATTTCATTTATAATGCGATAGAACTTTTCACTGTGCTTATTTTGCCCAGCCGCAAAATCTTTTCTCCATTTTGAAAACATTCCATGCATTCCAGTTAACACCAGTACTGCAAACATTTTGATGTGAAACCAAACTCCAAGCGCAACAAATCCATATATATATACAATGATAATGCCAAAAATATAAGTTGTTATCATAGCTGGAGTCATTATTATTTTTTGTAATTTATACTCCATTACTTGAAAAGTTTTATCCATTTCAGAACCAACATCTGCCTTGGTATGGTAAACAAACAATCGTGGCATATAAAACATTGCAGCCATCCACGAAATAACCGAAATAACGTGTATTGCTTTGTACCACATGAAATAATCTTGCATATTTTCTCCTTACTTACACATACAATCATTAAAATTTGCCGGGCATATTCTGGAATTATTCGCTGATTTTATAAATTTTTCTTCCTCTTTCTTTGAAAAATCAATAATTAGATCAGCAAGACCGTTTATATATGTTGAATTAGTTGCGAGTGTCGGCACTCTCAAGTAATTTACCTTATATTCATCAGCTATTGCTTTATACTCTATATCAAGCTCCACTAGGGTTTCTGAATGCTCACTCACGAATGCAATTGGAACAACAACAATTTCTTTTCTTTCTTTTGCTGCCTTTTCAATTTCTTCGTCAGTACTAGGACCAATCCACTCAAGCGGTCCAACCCTGCTTTGGTAAGTGATTTTATAATCATCAATTTCAAATGACATATTATCTATAACAGCATTAACTGAAGCTTCTACTTGCCATTGATACGGATCACCTTGCTCAATTATTTTCCGAGGCAATCCATGAGCAGAAAATAATACTCTATAATTATTTTTATCTTTTACTTTGCTTATTTCATTTTCAATTAATGAAGCATAAGCTTTTGAAAAAAAATCTTCATTATGATAACAGCATATTGCTTTCTGTTTTATATCTTTTAAACTAGTTTTCCCAATTTTTTTGAAAAAATCTTCAAAAGATGATGATGTCGTTGTAGAAGAAAATTGAGGATATAATGGCACTAAAATCATTTCCGTTGGAGCAAATTCTTCTATCTTCTTTATGGTTTCATCACTCATTGGATGCCAGTATCGCATGCTAATAAAAACTTCGTATATCCTGCTATCATCTTTGCTTAATTGAGTTTTGATTGCATTTAGTTGAGATATAGTTTGATCTAAGATTGTCGACTTACCTCCCATTTTTTGGTATATCTCCTTTGCTGTATTTTCTCTTTTAGAAGAGATAATCTTGGCTACTATATACCTTAATACTAAGGGTAATCTAATAATCTTTTTATCAAAAAATAAATTAAAAAGGAACGGTTTAACTGCACCTAAATTATCAGGCCCACCTAGGTTAAATAGCACTACCGCAACTTTATCTTTTTGAGTGTTTTTTGACATAATTTACTAGATATTCAACATTTTCTACCGGAGTTTGTGGTAATATACCATGACCTAAATTAAATATAAAATTCTTATCTTCAACTTTATTTAATATCTGCTCAGCATATCGCGATATACCAGTTTTATCAGTAAGTAAGATAATTGGATCAAAATTACCTTGTACAACTAATTTTTTTTGCCATTTTTTCATTTGTTCTACTGGTACAAATTGATCAACAGCTACTCCATCTATTCCTGTCGATTCTATATATTTTTCATAGTTATAACCAGCACCTCTTGGGAAGCCAATGATTGGAATATCAGGAAAAATAGTTTTCAATTCTTTTGTAATTACTCTAGTTGGTTTTATAACAAAATCTTCAAATAAATCACCACTTAAAACACCAGACCAAGAGTCAAATAACTTTATTGTATCTGCCCCTGCTAATATTTGATTTTTTAAATATTCTATTGTAGCACTTGTTATTATGGATACTAACTCATCAGCAAGAGATTTATGCTTGTATAAAAATTCTTTACTCACAGAAAAATTCTGTTTTCCTTTGCCTTCTAGCATGTAGCTTGCAACTGTCCATGGACTTCCTGCAAAGCCTATTAATGCTACTTCTTTTGATAATTTAGCTTTTGTCTTTGCCACTGTTTCATATATAGAATTTATTTGCGAAGACAAATCATTACTAATTATTTTAAGATCTTCTGTTTTTTCAAATTTTTTAAGAATAGGGCCTTCATTTTTTTCAAATCTTACATCCCAACCTAAGCAATGAGGCAAAACTAAAATATCAGAAAAAATAATAGCAGCATCCATTGAAAATCTTTCTACTGGTTGCAAGGTAATTAAAGAAGCACTATTTGAGTTATAACAAAGATCTAGAAAATTAGAAAACTTAGATCTTACTTCCATATACTCAGGTAAGTACCTTCCTGCTTGTCTCATAAACCATATAGGAATAGCATTATTTGATTTAGTAAAAGTTGAAGTAAATAAATTAGCTCTCATAATAATATAATATTTATATATAATAATATAGATAGTTGTTGGTGATGTGAAAAATAGAGATTAGATTTTAACCACAGAATTATCAACAATTTTAATCATTTTCTTGACTATAGAAAATAAGTAAATTTAGATATAATTCAAGATATCCACATAATAATTTATACAGTTAGTAATTATGTGAAGAAACTGTTGGCACTTTGGGTATATAACAGTTTACTGGGCAAATGAAATTGTTATGTACAATTATATTAACAAAAGGTGCAAATGATTGGAAGGTAAGATTTTTGTAGCAGATTAAAGATATAACTTTGAAAATTATCCACAAATAGAAAATAAATGAAAAAATTAGTAATCCATCTTGTTTCAGAATCATCAGGACAGACAGTAAAACACGCAGCAAATACAGCTCTAGCAAAATTCAGTGATGTAGAGGTGAAAAAATACCACTGGCTTATGATAAGAAATAAAGAAATGCTAGCTGAAGTCTTTGAAAAATTAAAGATTAAGCCTGGGATAGTATTATTTACGATGTCAAATGAGGTGCTAAGGTCTGAATTGAAAAAGTTTTGTTATGAAAACAAGATCCCATGTATTTCTGTGGTAAGTAGAATAGTAAAAGAAATAGAGGAATATTTGGGGACGTCTGCAGATGTTGGTGTTGGTTTTATTAATAAATTTGATGATAATTATTTCAACAGAGTAGATGCCATAGAATATACTTTGAAACACGATGATGGTCAATCTTTAGAAGGGCTTGATGAAGCAGATATAGTTCTTATTGGTCCATCAAGAACTTCTAAAACACCAACTTCAATTTATTTAGCTTATAACGGTTTTAAAACAGCAAATGTTCCTCTTGTAGAGGGAGTAGACTTTCCTGATATAGTACCAAAAGGAGGAAGACCTATGGTTTTTGGTCTGGTAATCAACCCTAGTAGGCTAATTGAAATTAGAGAAAGTAGGATGAATTTATTACAAGTTAAAGAGGATACAAACTATACAGATATAAAAGTTGTGCAAGAGGAATGCAGGAAGGTAAAGAGAATATGTGCTGAAAATAACTGGAAAGTAATGGATGTTTCATTAAGATCCATAGAAGAAACAGCGGCAACAATAATGAAGGAATATTATGACCACAGAAAGAAACAAAGCGGTGCGTAATATTGCTGTAACAGGAAGTTTTGCATCTGGTAAGTCATTTTTAATAAATTGCCTTAAAAACAAAAACTATAAAGTATTTTCTTGTGATGATTACATAAAAAATCTGTACCAAGAAGAGCAAATCAGAGCAAAGATAATGGAAATGTTAAACATTGGAGGAGATTTTTCAACTTCTAAAATTGCAAATGTAATATATAGTGATGAGCAAAAGAAAAAGATTTTAGAGAATTATATACACCCTCTTGTAAGAAAAGGAGTAAGGGATTTTGAACAAAATAATGAAAGTGAAAACATTATTTTTACAGAAGTACCTTTATTATATGAGACAAGTTATCAAAATCACTTTTATAAGGTAATATGTGTTTATTGTAGCGATGAAACAAGGTGGAAAAGAGCGCAAGTAAGAGGAATGAAAGATAGAGATTTATTTGAAAAACTAAAAAATATACAAATGACTCAAGAAGAAAAAATGCAAAGAGCAGATATGCTGATAAATACAGATATCGATGTTGAGTTGCAATTAAAAGACCTAATAAATCAGATGAATAAAGATGCATAGAGAAATAGTTTTAGATACAGAAACAACAGGTCTTAATCCTTTAGAAGGGCATAGAATAGTTGAAATAGGTGCCCTTGAAATGGTAAACAAGGTTTTAACGGGCAACAAAATCCATTGGTATGTAAATCCAGAGCGCAATATGCCAGAAGAAGCATATAGAATTCATGGAATATCTTCTGAGTTTTTAAGAGATAAGCCTCTCTTTAGGGATGTTGCCGATGAGTTACTAAAATTTATTGCTGGAGCAAAACTGGTAATCCACAATGCTCCATTTGATATCAAATTTTTAAATCATGAATTATCCAAAATTAATTTACCAACCTTACTTCTATCAGAAGCAATAGATACTTTAATACTTGCAAGAAAGGCTTTTCCTGGTGCTAGAGTAAATCTTGATGCTTTGTGTAAAAGATATAAAATAGATAATTCTTCAAGGCAATTTCACGGAGCGCTAAAAGATGCTGAGTTATTAGCAAAAGTATATATTGAGTTAACAGGTGGAAGACAAGTTAGTTTTACCATGATAGAAGAAGATGCAAGGATCAATCAATCAATGGTTAGTATTTCAGAAGCTATAGGCAATAAGATTATTATCAAGCCAAATGAAGAAGAGATAGTGCTTCATGATGAATTTATAAAAAAATATTTGAGTAAGTAAAACACGAATCAATGATAGAAAAGGATCAAATTAGAAAAAGAATACTCGAAAGAAGAAAACTTCTTAATGAAATAGATTTGCTAAGTGCAAACGAAAAAATTGTTGGTTTAGCTAGAGATATAATTAATTCACTAGTTAAAGAAGAACAAAATAAGGCACCTACGCTTGGTATATATTGGCCACTTAAAGGAGAGCCTGACTTGCTTAAACTAGCTGCGGCGTGTAGTGGTAAAGTTGCTATTCCTAAAATTAGAGGAGATAGGATGAATTTTGTTAAATATGATTTGGGTTCCTATTTAGAAAAAAGTATGTACACTGGTTTGATGCAACCAGACTCAAACATTAATGTTGTACCAGAATTGATTTTTGTTCCTGGTCTTTCATTTTGCATGAGTGGTTATCGCTTAGGTTTTGGCAAAGGATATTACGATAAATATTTTAGAAATCATCCAAATATCACTAAGGTTGGAGTTTGTTTTCACGAGAGTTTAGTAGAAACTTTACCCTATAATTTAAATGATATTAGGATGGATTACATATTAACTGATAAAGCAATTATAGTACTGTAAATATGGGCATTTTTGATATAATAGTTGTAACTATAATCTTGGTATCATGTCTTTTTGGATTATATAAAGGCATGATACATTTACTGGTAAACTTTATCGGGTTCATTGCCTCGCTTATTGTTGCCTTTGTATTATATCCTAAAATTAAGGTAGTAGTAGCAAGTTACTTCAATAATGAAGCAGTCGTAGCTATCACCAGCGGTATCTCATCGTACATGTTTTCACTAGTATTCTTTACTTTTATTTGTTCAAGTATAATTATGATGGTATCTCCGATAAGTCAGGGACTTCTTGATCGTCTTTTAGGGTTGGTTGCGGGGTTTATTCGTGGGGCCATTATCGCTTTGGTTTTATATGCGATTGTGGCCGTTTTTGCCACTAAATCATATCAAAAAGCGGAGAAAATTGGTGATATATTTACGGAAATATCAACTGACAAATATCCAGATTGGCTAAAAGATTCAATGTTTACTAAGTACCTAGATAGCGTACTTAAGGATGTTGTTAAAATGATTCCTGATAGGATTATAGAGCATGAAATGAAGCCTACAAAAACAGAAAAAGATGAGTTTATTGATGATATGAAAGAAAAGATAAATGAATCAACCGAGGAATTTGGTAAAGAAGTCGAAATAAAGCAAGAGTGATATTAATTTATGCAAAAATATACTCTAAAAGAACATTTTAATGAATTGAAAAAACGTTTTATTAGAGTAATTTTGGCCTTCTTTATAGGTTTTGGTATCAGTTATTATTACAGTGATGATATATATAAAATAATACTACATCCACTGATTTCAGTTGTTGATAGTGCTAGCAGAAAAATAATATATACAAGCCTTGCAGAAGCTTTTTTTTCGTATATTAAAATTTCCTTTTTTTCAGCATTAGTTATAGTTTTTCCACTCTTTGTATATCAGATTTACGCTTTTATGAAGCCTGGCCTTCATCAAGGAGAAAGAAAAATACTGGCATTTATTTTATTTTCATCGCCAGTTTTATTTTATTCTGGCTGCATTTTTATGTTTTATTTTGTTATGCCAAGCGCTTGGTCGTTTTTTCTAAGCTATGAAAAAGTTAGTATAGGAGTGCCACTAGTTTTGGAAGCAAAAATAAGTGAATATCTAGATCTAGTGGTACACTTAAGTGTTGCCTTTGGGTTATCTTTTCAATTGCCAGTTTTTATGGCTATTTTATCTCTTATGGGCGTGGTAAATTCCTCATGGCTAAGGAATAAAAGAAGATTAGCTATTGTAATTATTTTTATTGTTGCGGCAATATTAACGCCGCCAGATGTGCTCAGTCAGATAGCTCTTGCAATACCGCTTCTTTTATTATATGAACTCTCAATTATACTCTGTAAGTTACTTGAAAAAAGGGAGCTGTAAATGCTAGATATCAAATGGATCCGGGAAAATGAAGGGGAATTCAATGAATTGCTGCAAAAAAGGGGCATAAAAGTTGATTCGCGTCAGCTACTAGATCTTGATGAAGAGAAAAGGCAGCTAACTACTATCATTCAACAACTACAGCAAGCAAAAAATGCTAAATCAAAAAAACTGGCAAGTTTAAAGGGTAAAAAAACAAAGGAATTTGAAGAAATAAAAAGAGATGTTGAGCATATAAATGAAAGACTTACAGAGCTTTCATCTAAGATTGATGGTGGAGACGAGTTAAAAAATATCATGGATCTTATTCCTAATTTGCCTTCTAAGGACGTACCATACGGTGTTGATGAGTCTATGAATAAGCTCATAAAGGAATGGGGCGAGAAAAAGCAGATCACCAACCCAAAGGAGCATTTTGACCTAGGTACTGCTTTAGGCATGATGGATTTTGAACAGACGGCAAAAATTTCTGGTAGCAGATTTGTAACCTTAAAAGGAAGTCTTGCAAGATTAGCTAGGGCGCTTACTAATTTTATGATTGATATTCATACTCAAGATTTTCAATTTGAAGAAGTTGCCCCGCCAGCACTAGTAAGACCGGATTCAATGTATAATACAGGGCAATTACCAAAACTTGCTGATGATTCTTATGTTGTTGAAGATGGGAAATATAGATTAATACCAACAGGAGAGGTTCCTTTAACTAATTTGGTATCAGATACAATATTAAAAAGAGATGAACTACCACTAAGATATGTAGCTTATACAGAGTGTTTCAGATCAGAAGCAGGAAGTGCTGGTAAGGATACTAGAGGCATGATAAGAAATCACCAATTTGGCAAAGTAGAATTGGTAACGATAACAACACCAGAAGAATCAGAGCTTGAGCATCAGAAGATGCTTGCTGCAGCTGAAGAAATATTAATAAGATTGGAGTTACCTTATAGGGTAATGCTTCTTTGTTCAGGAGACATGGGTTTTAGTGCTCAGAAAACTTATGATTTAGAAGTATGGTTGCCTGGACAAAATAAATATAGAGAAATTTCCAGTATTTCTAACTGTGGGGAATTCCAAGCAAGAAGAATGAAAGCTAGATATAAGGAGTTTGGAGCAATAAATACAACTTTTGTTCATACTTTAAATGGTTCAGGTTTGGCAGTTGGTAGAACATTAGTTGCAGTCATAGAAAATTACCAAAATAGCGATGGCTCAATTACTATACCAGAAGCCCTAAGGCCGTATATGGGTGGTGAAACTGTAATAAATAAATTTGTATAAAATAACTAAGTGGGTCAATATATTCCTGATATAATAGGTGTGATGGGGGTAATTTGTGTTGTTCTATCATTCCTCTTATTGCAAGTAGAAAAGGTTAGGTATGACTCATGGGGATACCTACTACTTAATCTTTTTGGTGCGCTGATGCTACTTTATTCACTAATATATAATTGGAATTTGGCGTCAGTTATAATAGAAGCCATGTGGTTAACAATAACTACGTACGGCATTATAAAATACAAAATACTCAAAAAATAGTTGAAAATTGTAACTAAAAATCTACTCCAATCACTCATTGGTCAAAAGACATCTTAACTTATCTATACTTTGTTTATAAAATGGGTCTAAAATGCTCTAAGACAGAATTGATAAGGTACCTAATGCATAGAGCAATTATATTTCTTTTTTTTATAGTTTTTACACATATAACTTTGGCAGCAGATGATAAAAAGACTGAAACAGCAATACAATGTGTTGATTCGGTGAGCAAAGATCAGCTAGTAGGTGGTTGGTATTTGTGGGAGCCATATCAATATAACAAGATTACAGCAGGTGGCTATACTCTGACTGGAATGGACATACAATTAGTTAGAAGTATTGCTAAAAAGGTAGGTGTTGATATCAAGTATGAGCAAGTTGATTGGTCTCAGCACCAAAAGGACCTTAAAAATGGAACAAGAGATATTGCAGCAGGGGCAACATATACTAGCGCTAGAGCAGAGTATGTTTATTTCTCTGTTCCTTATAGGTATGAGGAAAATTCACTTTTCACATTGAATGATAGTAATAAGAGTCTTGACTTCAGAACTGTTTCAGAGTTTTTGGCTCAAATAAGGCTGCAAAATTATATACTTGGTGTAACTGAAGGGTTTATATATGCTGACCCTCAAATTAATGTATTTATTAATGATCCTTCTAATCAGGATATTGTGAGAAAATATGCCAATGATGTAGAGGAATTAAATGCGCTTATGAAAGGTGAAATAGATGGGTTTATTTCGGATAGAATTGTAGGAGCAGCGGCGATATTGAGTAATAAGGCAAATAGAGTACAAGAAGTACAGTTAAATATTAAGACACCGATCCATTTGATGTTTAGTAAAAAGTCCGTACCTTTAGAGTTGGTTGATAGGTTCAACCGTGAAATCAAAAATTTCAATAAAACAGAGGAGTACAAAAATATTGCCAAAACTTATTTGTATCCTGTACTGCTACTACAAACGATAGATTCGAAATGGTATTACTTCATAGGAGTTATAGGGACGTTTGCTTATGCTATTTCAGGGCTTGCTCTCTCAGCTAAGGATAATGCTACTTTGTTTGGAACATTTATTTTTGCAATGCTTCCTTCCGTTGGAGGAGGAGTAATGAGAGATATTTTAATTAATAGAGATGAAGTTGGAATATTTTTAACACCTTCTTATATGTACTATATCATTATTGTTGTTTTGGTTGGTTTCTCTGCAATTAGGCTTCTTGAGTATTATAATAAAAATGCCAATCAATATGATCAGGTGACAAAATTTTGGGATAATATATTTATCATTGGAGACGCCCTTGGTCAGGCAGCTTTCATCGTCACAGGAGTATGTATTGCAATAATGGCAAGAATAGAACCAATAGAGTTATGGGGGCCATTTTTTGCTTTTTTAACTGCTAATGGAGGTAGTATCTTAAGAGATTTGATACGCAGCAAGGGTAGTATATCTTGTTTTGATGGAACTATAAATGCGGAGACATCTGTAATTTGGGGGTTGATATTTAGTATATATCTCGATGTTAACTCTCATAACCCAGATCCAAATTCAATTAGAAATGTTGTGGTTATAGTAGCAGTAGGTGCCTTTTGCACTAGGTTAGGGGCATATTATATGAAGATACCTAATCTTAAATTCAGAAATGAGACACCAGATATACCTGAGTCAGAGGTGGTTCAGCAGCAGATTAATGAGGAAATAAAACAATAATTATTTTGATGAGAGTATTTAATAAATCATATCAGATTATCCCTTACTCTCTCTTCTTAGTCATCCTGGGCTCAGGCCCTAAGATCCATATTTATTTATGAACCCCAAATCAAGTTTGGAGTGACTAGAGCGAGATCAGAGTGAATAAATCTTAGTCATCAACTGTATTTTTTAAGAAAGAATAAGGTCTTCCCGCACTTGATGCATGATCCACTCTTAAGCCATCAAAACCTCAAAGTCACTTGGATCCTTGATCGGGGGATGAACTAGGGCGTGTTCGTCCTGAATTAGATTCTGGATTAGCCAGAGTTGTCATGCTGCATTTTATGCTGCTAATAGTATTTATAACTTTCTGGGTTTTAAGATTGTTTGCACCGTAGTTTTTTTTATGAATATCTAAAGATTTATTTAACATGTTCCTAGCCTTATCCAATTGGTCTTTTTTAATGTATAATCTACCTAAATGATAGTATATCCAACCAATAGCCATATTATCTCCATCTACTAGTTTAGTGTATATTTCAAGACTTTTATTTAAAGTATAGTCTGCTTTTTCTAATTTATCTAAATCAATATAAGTCGCCCCAATATGACCCAATGTCCATGCATTTTCTAGACAATTTTTAGGAGTGTTTTGTTCATATATTTTTGCAGCTATTTCAAGTAATTTTATGGCTTGATCACCATTTCCCAAATTGCGATAAACACAAGCAAGGTTTACAGACAACCATGCAGTTTTAGTATGTTTATTACCATAAAACGCTGTATAATACTTTAAAGCTTCTTCCAGAAGCGTCCTAGCTTCTTGATAGTTTCCAAGATCCTTATAGACAATAGCTAGGTAGGCAGAAGCTTTGGCGGTTTCGATATGTTCTTTAGTATAATGATCTTTATATATATCAAAACCGTTTTGTAGAAGCTTTATTGACTTACTATAATCACCATAATGTCTATATACGCTACCTAAATATACATAAATCCAAGCTGTTTCAGTATGCCAATCTCCGTAGTATTTTTTATATATAACGATAGCTTTTTCAAACATATCTTTAGATTTCTCATAATTTCCCATATTTCTATGAACAGAAGCAAGTCTTGCAATTGTTTTGGCTGTTCTGATATGATTTTCACCGTAGTATTTTTCATAAGTAGTTAGGCTTTGTTCAAGTAAAACCTTTGCTTTGGCATAATTTGATAAGTGAAAATAACAAATGCCAAGGTTGTAGCGTAAATTTTCTCTATCTAATTCAGAAAATAAATTGTCTTGACTAATTATTGATTCAACATGCAGAGTTAAAAGTTGAATTTTGCCTAAATTGTCATTTTTAATTTGGTTATGTATATAATCTTCAATTGTTGTAGAGATATTATACAAATATTGTTGATCATTTGAATGTTTAAGTAGTGGTGCAAAGTATGTTCTAATAGCAGACTGAGTATTTCTATGAATAGAAAAAGTTGATGCTGAATGTTCATTAGTTTCCTGAGTGATTAGTGAAAATTTCTTTAGCTCTCTTAAGAAACTATCAACTATAACTTCGTCCTTAAACAAGGATAGCAACTCTTTAGGGATATTTTGCGAATTAGAAATACTGATAATAAATAATAGATCTTTAAAATCTGGAGATATTTTAATTAGATGATCAAGAGATAATGTCATATCTTGTTTTCGTATATTCTCCAACATCTTGTAGTATATTTTTTTGAGCAAATATAAAACTAGGATTTGGTGTTTGTGTGTATTGCAAATATTTTTCACAGCTAATTTTAGTTTCTTTTATGTAATGAGCAGCTATTGAGATATCGAGAGGAAACGATGGGATATTCTTTAAGCAGCTCTCATAATCCTTTTTTTGAGTCTCAGACAGTTGATCATTACCTGATATAATTTTTGCAAATAGCCTCAATTTTTCTGGATTACTGAGATCATTTACATAGATAACATTTTTGTCTGAAATATAATCACTGTGGGTTATATTAGCATTGCTAGTAGTAATAATTACTTTTCCATTTCCCCAAATATTTTCATCGTGGGGGAAGTACTTTATTACTTCTTGGAAATTTCTAACATTATCATATATTAATAGCCAACCATTATATTTTCTGATCGATTTGCTTAAAAAAAGCCATAATCTTCTTTCTTTTTCCGAAACATCACGTATCGTTTTTATTTGCTCTAGCTCATCTTGATCTTTCGAGTTTTTAGCTGCTTCCTGGGCTAATTGCTGCATAGAAGAAATAATTGTCTCTTTGTTTTCAGCATTTATCTCCCATATCAACGATGCATCAGAGTTTCTGGCATATTGTCTGGCAATAGTGGTTTTTCCTGAACCTCCTATGCCAACCAGTGCTACTGACTGTATACCAGTATTTTTTGATAATTTTTGTTCTAGTTTTTGTTCTATGTTTGTCCTTTCAAGGAGTTTGTAATCTTGAGGGACTAGCAGGTCATTATTTATAATAGAATTACTAATATTAATTTTAAATAATTTTGAGTAATTTTTGAAAATCAAGGTGCCAATAGACAACAAAACAGAAATGATAATGAATAGTAATATATAACTTTTACTTACAGAATTCTCTAGTTTAGAGCTACTTTGTTCATTCTGGTTGGCACTAAGATTCCAGGACATATTTATGCTGCTAAACTCTTTTTTTGCGCTAGAGATTACTTCTCCAAGTTTTGGATTAGAAATAAGTTGCTTAAGTAAATCAAATAGAGAGTCGTAATAATTAACGTTTTCAGAGAAATCTAGGTAATTTTGATTATTTTTATGAATATCGATTTTGTTGTTTAATAGGAGAAATATATATTCTTTTTGTTCAAAATCTATATCCAAATTTTCATTTAATACTATAAGTGTGGGTATGCTAATTTCTTCATTGTTAGTAGATAACTCTATATTTGCTATCTTTAAATCCGCTGCAATTTGTTGCAATTTTTCTTTTTCTTGGCTTTCTAAATCCTGGTGATACAAATGATAATATGAACCATTTTTATTCAAAGTACTTGCGATATGATTAAGGCATTTATCAATGCAATTTCTAACTAACAGATGAAGATAATATTCACGAATGGTCGTTGATTTAGCAGTTTGTTCAATAAAATCGATAATACCTTCGCGTGAGTTAGTGCCAATTTTTAACATGATATTATGAACGTCCGCGCTCACAGTTCTAGGAGAAATTTTAAGCAAAATAGCAATTTTCTTTTCCCCCCTATTATGGATGATGCAGGCGATAACGTCTATTTCCCTTTGAGTAAAAGATATATTATTTATATCGCTTAAATATTGCTTATATATAATTAACTTCTCATTGTATTTCATTCTTTATTATTAACCTAAGGTTAGCAAAAACTTGAGTTTATCAAATATAAGAAATATTAGAACTACTTTGAGTAAATATGTTGATAAAATTTTAAGAAACTGATGTAAATTTAAACCCTAGATTTAATTGTAGTAATAAAATTAATTAGACACAGAATCATGGCCCCCAGATTCTAGGGCATCTCCTGTTAAGCTTAATGATGATTTGTAATCATATAAAGTAGAGTAGTTCCTAAAACACGTATTTCCGCTTCAAATTCATCCCAAGAAAGTCGTTTTTGTTGATTAGGCTTTTCCTGTTGCCAAGTGTCCTTGTCTACCAATTCCTTTATACGTTCTCCTTGACCAGGTAGAGGAATCCATTTATCACACATTCCATGTGTTCCCCGATGTTCATGACCTGCTCCTGATAAATACGCATGGCAATAACCGCAACATAATTTTGAAACACCTATATAATTTTTATCTAATAGTTCTATAAAGGGAAAATGAGTACTGATGTTATATTCAGCATGCAAATTATGGGGGTTTTTCAAGATAATTACTTCCTTATAAGGTACCATGCCAGAGGTTATGCAATGATGCAATTTTAGCGAGTCTTGCAAGGGCCTGAAGTAGCTTTCTTTATGTGCTGACAAAGTGATATCAGAATTAACACATTCTAAAACTTTAAAGTATTGATCTGTTAATTTTTTGGTGATAGATGATATATCTATGTCACATATATCAGTGGTCTTTAGCGTTTTCACAGCATCACGCCTAGCGACTTCAAAATCTTGCAAAGTGTCTGCAGATTCAGTTTTTTGGCTTTTACATATACGCGCTCCTTCCTGAACAAACTCTGAAAAACCGAAATTAAGAAGATATAATCCTAGAAGAAGATATAATCCTAGAATGCTATCTTGAGATTTTTCAAAATGACTTTTTTCGTTCGCAACTCTCTTAAGTGTTAGATCACAAATTTTGAGTAATTTAGGATAAAATTCGCCTCTTAATGCAGAATTATATGAAATATAGATTTTACCTTTATATTCTAGTGCTGCTGCGCAATTGGTATCAACATGAAAAAGGTTAGCAATTGCATCTAGATACCTCAAATCATAAGCAAATTTATCCCAATTATCTTCTTTTAGAAAAGCTATTTTATCTTGTTTAGTATTAGACTTGGGGACCTTAGCAGGTACTGGTTCTTCCGTGAGGATAGGAGGCTCAACTATAGCTTCATCAGCAGGTACTAGTGCTTTCGTGGAGGTAGGAGGCGGAGGCGTAACTACAACTTCATCATCGTCATCCGAATCACCTTGGATAGAGCTTTTCACAAAGAAAATTCTCCAATAGTGTAAGAGTCCATTAATTCTGATATATCCTCTCCAAGTAGAGTTAACTGATAAAGCGATCCATTAAAAATATTAGAGGCAGTTTTTTTATCAATTCCTAATTTATCTCTGATTTCTGCATCTGTGACAGCAATGCCAATATTTGTAAGTAGTTCTGCATCAGTCAAGGGCGAATCCTTTGCCATAATTAATTTCTTGACCTCTTCGATATCGCCATCCTCCAGAGTTTCCGATAGAGGTGTGTCCCCGTATTGATTCGCTCTTAAAGCGGGAGCAGGTTTATCGGGTAAGCCATATAGTGCTTCGAGCACATTTGGAACCGCCTTTGAAGAAACATTATCTTTCCTTGTTACTAGAGGCAATTCCTCTGCAAGACCGATTTCTGACATCATCATTAGGAGTGTTTTGCGGAGGTTTGCTGTTATATTTGCTGGGATAAAAGTATTAAGTTTTTCAGTAGAGGTGTCTGTCCTATCTTTTGGTGTAATGCCTGGTTCCCCTTCTTCTATTGGATAGTCGAGTGATTCGTGGCAGTAAAGAAAGTCTATTCTGTCTGATTTTAAATCTGGTATAGTAATTGCTTTTTTCATAATATTTCTCCATTACATTATTAGTTCAAGTTTACCACATTTAGTAGTCATGTCAACAACTTATGGTTTAATAATGATTTCTACTTATAAGTTAGGTAACTTAACAAAACACCCTGAATTTTTGAAATCTTTAGTAATTAGTATAACACAATCTATAGTTGATTTACTCATCAACAGTATACAGCTGATATGTTATAAACAAATTGAATAGGTATTCTATACCTAGTTATGTGCTTAGTGTAATTTTGACAATAGATACGTGGATAATATTGATGCAAGATTTAACCTCAAGACTACGGCAATATTTATTTGGTGTGATTTTGAAATTAGAGCAAAACAATTTACGAGGTTACTTTTATGAAAACAAGATTGATGATTGCGGCAGCAAATAATAATTTTAATGATGTTATAAAATACTTAAATCAGGGAGATAGCATAAATGCTCGAGAAGGCCTATTTGGCCAAACTGCTCTGATATGTGCGCTTAAGTCTAATCACACGCAAATGGCAAAATTATTAATAGGACATGGGGCCAATCCAAATATTAGAGACGGTAATGGATTTAATGCATTTGATATATTAGATGGGACATATGACCAATTCCTAAATGAGCAACTTCTTCGGCAACAAGAAGAAGAGTCAAAATCAATCGGGGCTAGTGACGATTACTTAAAAGGTGAGTTTGGGTGGGGGTGGTGAGGAGGTATTATTTACCTAAATAAGTTTCTGAGGCAAAACTTCAAGCCCCAAATGGTGGCTCTTAAAAACTTAAAAGGATTGAAGTTGCTTGCTTTTAATCCTGTAGTTAAGTAATAGAAACTTTGTTTTATATTAAAATTTGATACAGTTTTAAAAAACGCTACGCAGCAAAAGTCATAAATAGCAGGTTCGAGTGATTTTCGATATTTTGGGTATTTATCTTGTAGAATCTTAATAGCCTCAATATGTTCTAAGTATAGCTTTTTATTTTTTACTGTTAAGTTATTATCATGTTTATTGTACGTATATAGTACTTCAGGAAGGTATAAAATTTTACCATTTGGAGCTGATAAGATCATAACCTCTTTAAAAAAAGCTAGATCACTTGCAGATTTAATATTTTCAAATAAATTCATCTTTGGGATAAGATTTTTTCTAAACATGGTAGTTGGTGAATAATATATACAGTCCGATAGGGCAGTTTCTATATTTCCACTCAAGGTAGGCGCTTTGTCAGATAAATTATATAATACTTTTTGCTTTTGTATATGAAATACTGACGCATCTGTATAGCAAATTGCTATATCAGAGTCTGCTTCCATAGCTAATACTTGTTTTGATATTTTTTTAGGAAAGAAAGAATCATCCCCTGCTAGGCCTGCTATATACTTACCACTGCAAACTGAAATAGCTTTATACCAATTTTGTGTAGCCCCTACATTTCTTTGCGATGTTAATAATTTTATCTTACTCGGATGTTTCTCAATATAGTCTTGAATAATTTTTACAGTACCATCGGTCGATGCGTCATCACAAATAATTACTTCGATATTAGGGTAATCTTGTGATAAAGCACTATCTATAGTGTTAGAGATAAACTTTTCTTGGTTATAGGTAATAATTGGGATAGAGACTAGGGGTGACATGTTATTTATAAAAAAGTAAAATTATGCAAACTAGAAGATGTATTGACAAGTTAAATATCTAATTCCAAGAAGTGATGCACAATAGTACGAGCACCAAAACCTTCTTTTTGAGATATTAAGCCGCTATTTATAAATCTTCCTTCAGATTCTGATGATATACCAAAATTGAAGAAGTTTTTATTAATATATACCTCATTAATTAATTTATCAAAAATAAGATCTAGTGCTCCATTATTTCTTCCGCGTTCAGAAGAAGCTATATACTGTACATGCGCCCAATTATTCATTTCATATATAAGAACCCCAGATACAAGGTCGTTATTTTCATAAGCACCATACAATGAAATATTATCTAAAAATCTATTGGCCAGAAGCTCCATTTCGTATAAGGAGTGAACAGGGGTATTACTATACTTTAATTCCAGTCTTTCTGCCAAAATTGAGTAAAACGATTTAAAATCATTACTCTTTGATATGTTTAAGTTTGTTCTTAAGGCTTTTCTTATTCCATCCTTTCTACCGTTAGAGAATTTTGGTTTATCTTGAAGGTTTATAGTAGAAGCTATGTCTACTCTAGATAATTTTGCGCCTCTTTGATAGAGTGCATAAAAATCTTCTTGAGACGGTACTGAATGATAGGAGTATGGTATATGTTTATAAATTAATTTATTGATTTTAGCACCTCTAAGGTAATGTATTAATGTGTCCACTACTTCTATCATTAAACAAGCTTTCATTGAGGTATTTGATATAATACCTCCAAATGTTAATCCTTGATGGGAATACAACAATTTATTTCTAATGTTAGCTGGTAGGATCGCTATTAGCTCTTCTTTTTCATTTCTAAACATTAAAGAATGATCTACAAATCTATCAGAATGATAATCCATGTAATTTCTACAAAATATAAAATGTCCATTTTTTGCATTAATTACAAAATTATCCCATTCTTCTTTATTATCTACGTTGTATTTTGTAATTGTTATCATGTTTCAGTTACTTGCATCTTTTCCATAGCGCTAACCCTTGTAGCTATTGCAGGATTTCCTTTGTAAACTTTATTTTCTTCAGTATTCTTTGTGATAATGCTGCCCATGCATATGAAGCAATCTTTTGCAATTTGTACATTATCAGCCAAAGTTGCGTTTACTCCAATGAAACAGTTTGGTCCAATATTGCAAAAACCAGGAACAGCAACATGAGAAGAAAAAAAGCAATTATCATATACTGTAGAATGGTGACCAATATTAGTGCCGCTCCACAAAATTACATTATTTCCAATTTTTGTATAAGGTTGAAGGATGCATCCTTCAAAAACAAAAGTATTTTCCCCTATTGTAACATTTCTCCAACAAAAGGCTTTAGAACTTACATAGCTTGCAATGTTATAACCTCTATGCTTTGATTCTAAATATAATCTGGTTCTTGGTCTATTGAGTTGAACATACGTAATAGCCACAAAAATTTCATGATTACTCGGCGAAAAATAATCTTCTACATTTTCAAAATCTACTACTGGCAATCCAAATAGTGTACTACGTTTACGAAAAGCTCTTTCTACTGCGAAACCAACTACTTGGTAATCAGAATCATAGGTAAAGTAATCATAAGCCATCTGTCCAAAATCACCATCTCCAACTATTATTAAGTATTTTTCTTTCATATTTTTTTAAAACTTACTATTGGATAAACTAAACATAGCAATATATTATCGCTTCTAAAGCTCTGTACATTTTCGCTATATTGAATCAGTCTTGTTTAGATAATCTAGTAATAATTGAGTATCTATGTAAAAATCAGAATGTATAGCGTATTTTTTTAATCTAACGCACTTTCCTACCAAAAATTTTAAGCTTATTCCTACTATTTCAGCTAAGGCATAGAAACCTTGAAAATTTGTATTTGGAGCGTCTCCAGCCATTACCAGAAGTTTACAAGACTTTGGTGCAAAAATTAAGTTAGCTAGACCTGCACCACTTTGACTAATTACCATACTAGCCTCTGAAAATATTTTAACTTGGGCAAAGAATGATAAATTTTCGGGAAAAACAATTTCAAATCCTCTAGTTACCAAAATGTCCTCTATCTGACTAGAATTAAGTAACTGCCTATAATCTGAGAATTTTCTTGAAACATATATTTTTCTTCTAGGTATTGTAGAATTTATATTAAATCCCTTAAGTACAGAATCTCTAACAAAATTTATTGCTTTAGGGTTATATATTACATCTTTATCATATTTAGGAGAGTTATAATTATCATGTAGAATAGATAATTGAGAAGGGTAGTATAGCTTAGTTACTCTATAATGTATTCCATTTTTCAGCCAGATAATTTCTCTTTGATCAACATTTAATAGCTGTAATGCTTCAAATAATTGATTTGGAATATCTTTGTCTACCAATAGAGGTACTTTTTTGTCTATATTAGCAATAAGGCTGAGACGAGGAAGACACTCGGTTATCCAATGGAAATAATTTTTCGAATGGTCTTTTGCAAAATGAATACCGCGCTCGATTCTAGCAGAATTTTTTCTTGGGTAATTTATTATAAGTTTATTTCTAGAAACATATTTTATTGCCGGTGATTTTATACCGTATGAGTACTTCTGACTTTTATCTATTTCATCATATAAGCATAAATTTTTAACAATGATTAAATCTGTATTTGCTAACACACTAGCATTATCTAATTCTGCTACATAAGTATTTGGTAATGTTGCTTCACAAACATATTCCTGAGAAATAATAAAATTAGGATTTATTATTTGAGGTTTAGATAATTTAATCTTTTGGTTTATATGTGTGTATGTTATTTTGGTATCAAGTTTTTTACACCCTTCTGGTATACTGCAAAAATCAAAAGCACTCTTTTTGAAAGTATAATTTTGTTTATATCCTAAAGCTATAAGATTTTTCTTAAAAATAGAGCGATTTGGATCTAGATAAATGGCTATATTAATTAATTTGGTACAGAAGTTATTGCACACTCTTGATAAGCGCACAGCGAACCAATTAATAAAGTTTGCTAAAGTTAATTTCTTATAAAATTTAGTCAAGTTCATAATATTTTATAATAAGAAAAATTCTTTAACCTTTGATACACAATATGTTGCCTCATTATAGCTTAAATGTGGTCCAATAGGAAGACTGATTATATTATTACATATATCTTCAGTTATAGGAAAAGATCCTGCAGGTAAATTCATATCTGAATACGCTTCTTGCATATGTATAGGATTCGGGTAGTGGATGATTGTGTTGACACTATGTCTGGTTAAAAACTCTGCCAATTCCTTGCGTCTAGTAGTGTTAACAGCAAAAATATGCCAAACGTGACCATCTTCATAATTTGGCAAAACTAAATCTTTAATATTTGACAATTCTGAGATATAAAGCTTTGCAATTTCTCTTCTTCTGTTATTCCATTCATCAAGGTGTTTTAACTTAATTGAAAGTACTCCTGCATGAATTTCATCTAACCTACTATTTCCTGCTTTTATTAGATGTTCATATTTAACTTTACTACCATAATTTCTGAGTAGTCTAATTTTTTCCTCCAGTTCATCATTATTGGTTGATATACAACCACCATCGCCAAAACACCCTAAGTTTTTTCCTGGAAAAAAGCTAAACCCTGAACAATCACCAAAGCTACCTGCTTTTTTCTTTGAATTAAAATCATATGCGCCGTGTGCTTGTGCAGAATCTTCAATAATTTTTAAATTATGTTTTTCTGCTATTTTTATAATTTTATCCATATTGCACACTCTGCCATATAGATGGACTGGCATAATAGCTTTTGTATGGGGAGTGATTGCGCCAAGTATTTTTTCAGGATCAATTAAGTAATCATTGTTTACTTCTACAGGAACTGGTTTGGCTCCGGCTTCACTAACCGCTAACCACGTGGCAATAAAGGTAAATGATGGTACGATGACCTCATCTCCAGCGCCTATATTTAAGGCTTTAAGACTTATTGTTAAAGCATCAAGCCCATCTCCGACACCGATTACATGTTTTACCCCTAGGTAATCAGCAAATTCTTGTTCAAATGTTGCCAAACGTTTTCCTAAGATATAAAAACTATCAAGATTTATATCTTGCCATAACTGATCAAACTCATGTTTTAATTCGCTATACGCGCTTTTTAAATTTAAAAACGGGACTTCCATGATTTAAACTCCTCAAAAGATCTTATATAATCACTTTCATCGTACTTATTAGAAGCAAGTACAACAAGACAAGGATTATTTTTAAAATTAGTTATATCGCGCCATAATGGTTTACTGATTATTATTCCTTTGTTTGGAGAGTCAAGAGAAATTGTAACAGAATTTTCTCCATCACTGAGCACTAAGTCTAGGCTACCATTAGAACAAAACATAAATTGCTTTAATTTTTTATGCGCGTGCGCTCCCCTTTCTTTTTTAAGGTCATATAACCAGTAAACTCTATTTACTTGAAAATCCAGAACTTGTCCATATTCTACAAACGATAACTGTCCTCTTTCATCTCCAGTACTAGGAATCTGAACCAGCTTGTATCCTTCTATCATAATTAAAATTTCTTATTTTTTTTCTAAATGGTTCTTCTATTAGGTGATAGCCTACAGCGGAAATAATTATTAGGGTAGATAAAATATAGAAAAGTTCAAAAATATGCATTTTATGATTTGAATTTTGGCCGTAAATTTCCAATAAAACAAAAATTAATAATGCCTGAAAGGAGTAAAAACAGTAGCTAATCTTACCAAGCCAATTAAATATTTTGGATCTGAAAAATTTAAAAACAAGCCCACTATTTGATTTTTCTAGAAATATAATAATGACACCAATTGCAGGAACTATAATCCAATTATGAGTTATGTAAATATGAGCATTAGAAAAAGAGAGGTAAAAAAACATTGCTATAGTGATAAGTATAATTGGTATATCGTAGTTAGAGTTTTTAATATTCCTGCTTAGTTCAAATATACAAATACCAAAAATAAATTCAGGAATTCTATACATTGGCAGAGAGTAGTAAGCTTCAAATTTCTGCGTGAATAAAATCGTAGATATTCCTGGGGTAACTGAGGATATATATATAACACCAGTAAATAGTGCCAAATCCTTAAACGATAAATTCTTAATAATTTTTCTTAAGAAAGGGAAAGTAGCATAAAAGAAAGCTTCTGCAGATAGGGACCAACTTCCTGCGCAGTTCCAGAAAGGAAAGAGCTGAGGAAACCAAGCTTGTATCATCATTATATTTGTAAATAACAAAAAAACAATAATCACTGCATTGGTACTTCCAATCCAAGGAGTAGTTATTATGGCTGCGGTAAGATATATGGGATAGATACGAGCAAAGCGATTTTTATAATAACGTTTTAGATTCATTTCGTGTGGTTCTTTATGGTATCGATAAGATAAAATATAGCCCGATAAAATGAAAAAAACACTCATTCCAACTGCGCCGCAATTGAGTACGTTAGATACGTATATATTATGCGTAATATTCCACCTAATGTGTATATGGAACAAAAAGACATAAAATGCAGCAAAAAAACGTAGACTTGTAAGAGCGGCAATTTCTTTCATAATAATAAATTTTTAAAACGTGTGATTATCACACACTAAATGAGCTTCCGCAACCACATTTTCCCTTTTCATTTGGGTTTGTAAAGGTAAAGCCGGATTTGAATTGCTCTTCCATATAATCCATTTCGCAGCCAATTAGATACATTATAGCTTTAGGGTCGATGAGTACAGTTACACCTTTTTCAGTCAACACTTCATCGTATGGCCCTTTTTCGTCTGCATATTCGACAAAATATTTAAAACCAGAACAGCCGCCGGATCTAATGCCTATTCGTATACCTAAGGAGTCTCTGCCTCTTTTAGCCAGAAGAGTTTTTATTTGATTTGCTGCCCCTTGCGAAAGAGTCATCACGCTTTTTTTACTCATTTCCTTTATTTGCGTTTATTCTTATAGTCTGTAACAGCTGCTTTTATTGCATCTTCTGCAAGCATAGAACAGTGAAGTTTTACTGGTGGCAGAGATAAATACTGAGCAATTTCAGTGTTTTTAATATCAAGCGCTTCATCCACATTTTTTCCCTTTACCCATTCGCTAACCAAGGAACTAGAGGCAATAGCTGAACCACAACCAAATGCTTTAAATTTAGCATCAACTATCATTCCATTATCGTCTACCTTGATCTGGAGTTTTAGAACATCACCACAAGCTGGAGCTCCAACTAATCCTGTGCCAACAGAATCGTCATTTTTATCAAGGGTGCCTACGTTTCTTGGATTTTCATAGTGATCAATTACATTTTTACTATATGCCATAATTTTTCTCCCAATATTAATGACTTGCCCATTTAATTTGGCTAATATCTATTCCCTCTTGCACCATTTCCCAAAGAGGGCTTAGTTCTCTTAAACTATTTATCCTAGATAACACTAGTTGTGCTGCATAATCTACTTCATCTTCAGTGGTAAACCTTCCAAAACCAAATCTAATTGAAGTGTGAGCCAGAGCGTCATCTACGCCCAAGGCTCTTAGCACATAGGATGGCTCAAGTGATGATGAGGTGCATGCAGAACCAGATGATACTGCAAGATCCTTAATTGCTAGGATCATGGATTCTCCTTCAATATATGAAAAACTTAAATTAACATTCCCTGGATACCTTTGTTTTCTATCACCGTTGAGAATAATTTCGTCAGCATTTTTCTGAATAGTATCAACAAATTTGTTAAATAAATTTTGAACGTGGTTAAAATCTTTCTCCATTTGACTTGAAGCAATTTCAGCAGCTTTTCCAAGTCCAACAACTAACGGAGTTGCTAATGTGCCAGATCTTAGTCCCCTTTCTTGTCCTCCACCATTTATGATCGGTAATATTCGAACTCTTGGCTTTCTTCTGACATATAGAGCACCAATTCCTTTAGGGCCATAAATCTTGTGACCAGAAATACTTGCAAGATCAAGATTTAGTTCCTCAACATTGATTGGTATCTTACCGAAGGCTTGTGCTATATCGCTATGGAAGAAAGCTCCTTTCCTGCGGCAGATTTCTCCTATTTCGCGAAGTGGTTGTATAACTCCAATCTCGTTGTTAACTGCCATGACAGAAACCAACATTGTGTTTTCAGTAATTGCCTCTTCTAGAATATTCAAGTCAACTATACCGTTTGGTTGAACTGGTAGATAGGTTACTTTAAAGCCATCATTTTCTAAATGTCTACATGTGTCAATTACACATTTATGCTCTGTGGCAACAGTTATGATGTGGTTTTTTTTACTGCCATAAAAGCTAGCTATACCTTTAAGGGCCATATTATTTGATTCAGTTGCTCCTGAAGTAAAAATAACTTCTTTTGGATTTGCGCCAATTAAATGCGCAACTTTGTATCTGGCAATCTCGCAAGCTTCTTCTGCTTCCCATGCATATTGGTGACTTCTAGAATGTGGATTACCAAAATTGTTACTAAAAAATGGAATCATTGCCTCAAGTACTCTTGGGTCTACTGGCGTAGTTGCTTGATAATCCAAATAAATTGGTAATCTTTGGCCTAAATTAATGATTTTTTGTCTTAGTGTATTTAAATCGTTCATATATAATTAAAGTGGTTTATTTGCTTAATTCAATGTAAGTTTTGATAAAATAATCTATTTCCTCTTCGGTGTTATTACGCCCAAGAGATACTCTAATCGCAGATTTAGCTTGGTCATCATCATATCCCATGGCTTCTAATACTTTTGATTTTCCAACTTTGCCAGAAGAGCAAGCAGCTCCTGATGAAACCGCGATTCCTTTCATATCTAAGGCAATTAATAGTATCTCTGAGGTTTTTTTAGGATTTACGAGTAAACTAGTATTAGGCAATCTATTAACCTTATTGCCAACAATCTTTAAGCCGTCTATTTCGCTTAATAAAATGGTTTCCATTTTATTTCTCATCTTAAGAATATTTGAGTTGTTACCAGTGTCTTTCATTATTTTGCTTGCCACGCCAAGACCAGCAATTGCAGTTACATTTTCAGTTCCTGATCTAAATCCTTTTTCTTGTCCACCACCGCAAATTAATGGTTTTAAAGTAAATTCATTTTTTGCAAGCAATGCTCCAGTTCCAAGCGGTGCACCAAATTTATGTCCAGAAATTGAGGCAAAATCAATTCCTAATTCTGTTAAATTAATCTCTATTTTGCCGACTGCTTGTACACAATCACTGTGGATTTGTGCACCGTATTTATGCGCAATAGTAGATATTTGTTTTAAGGGATTTAAGACACCTGTTTCATTATTAGCATATATTATTGATACTAATTTCTTAGGACTTGTTGAATTACTTAGTTTTTCTTCTAAGTCATTAAAATCAACTATGCCATTATCATCGACTTTAATAACTTTTACTTTCTCAAACAAATCACAGCAATATGATACCGAAGCGTGTTCAGTTGCAGAGATAAATATTTCTGCGTCTTTATAATTTGATAAAATCATGTTATTAGCTTCGGTAGCACCGGAGGTAAAGATAATTTGATAGTTTTTGTCTCCATCAATACCTAGCAGTAGAGCAATACTTCTTCTTGCGTCGGTAATTATTGATTTAGCATCTCTTCCCATAGAGTGAACTGATGATGGATTTAGCGGCAAATGATAAAACTGTGCCATATGGCCAACTACTCCAGGGAGCATTGGAGTAGTAGCGTTATGATCCAAATATATTCCAGTTTTAGTAACCATAGCATTTATATTTTAATTTCACCATTTACAACGTCTGCAACTGATATGCCAGCAAAATAATTTCTTATTTGTATGCTCAGGCCTTTCCATAAAGTATGAGTTTGGCAGTTAATACCATTCTTCCTACAATTTTTATCCTTTGAACATCTGGTCATTTTTAGGTTTTCATCAACAGCATCAATTATATTTTCAATAGATATTTTGTCTGAACTATTGCTCAATTTGTAACCGCCACCAGGGCCTTTTATAGAAAAAACAATATTAGCTCTTTTTAGCTTCGAGAAAATTTGTTCTAGATAATTGAGCGGTATATTTTGGTTTGCACAAATATCGGCAAGTCTTGTAGGGTTCTCCTGCTTATTGGCAGCTACTTCGACTACTGCCATGACAGCGTAGCGACCTCTAGTAGTTAACATCATATAGACATCCCCGCATGAAATATTTCTTTACTCAAGATGCTATCTTACCAGACTAAAATAGTCAAGTATTAATTGGGTTAGCTACAATTATGCCATCTCTCATCTTAACCTGGATTTGAGATGATTTTTTTGCATCACTAGCTGATGATATTATTTTTCCTTGATCGTTCCTTATCATTGCAAATCCACGATTAATTACATTGTTATAATCTAGGCTTAAAAGTAGGCTTGAACATAGATTCAATTTATGATCCATTGGCAAAAGCAATTTTGTACTTTTTGCAAGTAGGTTGTTTGTGAGGTTACTATATTGCAGAAATTTATATTTTAGTATTTTAGTTGGTTTTATACGGTCAAGAGTAATATGTGATAAATGAACAGTTTTTTGTTTTAATAAATTAGGCAAAGATCCAGCTAGTCTAAAAGATAAATCATCTATTCTTTGGATATACTGGTTAACACTTCCCTCGATTTTATTTTGTAGTCTTTTGGCTAAAACATCTATGGTATATTTTAAATCATTTAGCACAGGAACCGCAAATTCTGCTGCAGCCGTTGGGGTGGGGGCTCTAAGATCTGCCACCAAATCAATCAATGTATAGTCAGTTTCATGACCAACAGCTGAGATAATTGGTATTTGGGAGGCAAACGTTGCCCTGACCACAATTTCTTCGTTAAATGACCAAAGATCTTCTATAGATCCACCTCCTCGTGCAACAATTAACAAATCTGGTTTTAGTTCCGATGGTAATTTATTGAATCCTTCAATAGCTTTTGATATCTCGTCTGCTGATGTTTCTCCTTGAACGCTTACCGGCCAAATTAGTAGATGTGATGGAAACCGATCTGAAATTCTGTGAATAATATCCTTGATTACAGATCCTGTGATAGATGTTACTATACCAATCTTGTTTGGTAAGAATGGTATTTTTTTCTTATGTTTTGGGTCAAATAATCCTTCTTCTTCAAGTTTTTTACGGCGTTGTTGCAAGATTTTCATGAAAGATCCAAGACCAGATGGCTCAATTGAATCTACTGATATTTGATACTTGGATTGACCGGCATAAGCAGTTATTTTTCCTGTAGCAATAACATCAAGACCTTCTTCTAACTTAAATGATGCGCGTGCAAGACTGTGTTTCCAGCAAGTAGCAGCTAGTACTGCATTCTCATCTTTTAATGAAAAATAAGCATGTCCTGAGCTTGCGATTTTAAGACCAGAAATTTCGCCTCTAATCCTAACTATTCCTAGGTTATTTTCTAGAAGAGATTTAATTCTTCCAGAAATTTCAGAAACAGAAAATTCACTTATGCTAATGTTATTTGTTAAGTTATCATCTAACATCGTGTATTATCTTGAGTGTTTTAAAGTATAAACTATTACAAATGAAGTTTTTTTGCAAACTGGTATTTACTTTTGCCGTTTTGTTATGTGGGATAAATAATGTCCATGCAAATAGTGGCCAAATCAAAGCAAAACAAATTCAGTATGATACTAATTATGAAACCATAACTGCGACTGGAGATGTTTATATTCGATTTGAAGAATATGAAATCAACGCTGATTTAGTTCATTATGATATTCAAAATGACATCGTATACGCAGAAGGTAACTTAAGAATAAGTGATAAAAAAAATAATACTGTCTACGGTGAAAAGGCTATTTTTAAGGATCGATTTAAAAAAGGCATAATAGAAGAATTTATTGCAAAACTTGATAAAGATTCAGTATTGGTTTCTAGATTTGCTAGAAGACTTGATACTGATCATGTTCAGCTAGAAAAAACCGCCTTTACTTCCTGTCAATTTAATTGCAATAAAAATCCAATTTGGCAAATCAAAGCCAAAGAGACCAACATAGATTATACCAAACAAAAACTTGTATATAGAAATGTATTTTTTGAAGTATATGGAGTCCCAGTAATTTTTCTACCATATTTTTCGCACCCAGTGCCACAAGCTGATGGGCAATCTGGAGTGTTAGCTCCAAAGATTAAAAACAACGATTTTCTTGTGCCATTTTACTTCAGACCTAAATCAAATATGGATGCGACTATAAGTCCACGGCTTTCTAAAAATTACACGATATTTGAGACAGAATTTAGGCATAAACTAGAATCAGGAGATTATCAAATACTTGGTAGTTTTGGTGATCCACCAATTAGCAAAACTAAAAATGCTGATATAGCGAAAAATAGACCGGGGCGATACCATATATTTGCCAAAGGTGATTTTAACTTTAACCGATTAAATTATGGCTTTGATCTCAAGAGAACTTCTGATAAGGCCTATCTAGTTAATTATCATAATATTTTTGATTCATACTTAACTTCAAGTTTTTACGTAAGAGAAGTTGATCACAGTAATTACGTAAATCTTGAGAGTTTTTATTTTCAAGACATGAGATCAAGTAGTACTAAAAAACGGGAACCATTGGTATTTCCTAGTATACAAACCAAGAACGTATTAAGTTTGAATGAAGATGAAACAACATTATTGAATATCAGTAGTAAAACAATTGCATACAGAGAGCTCTCAGAATTTCAGTTATTTAGAACATCAGTCAATTTAGCTTTAACTAATTTGTTCATCACAGATACCGGACATATTATTGATACTTCTTTGTCAAATAGAGGGGATTTATATTGGGTAGATAGTTTAGGAAATGTTAATCTACCAGAGAAAGCAAAAATATGGTATCGAAATATTCCAGAAATAAGTAATAGAATAAGATATCCACTGGTAAAATCCATAAATGAAGATGCTAGCCTAAAATTTGAACCAACGGCTATGCTGACTGTAGGTCGAAGGTATGAAGAACGTTTTAGCAAATTTGGACTGGTTGACCAAAATAAGCTTGAGCTTTCAGATGCTAATTTATTCCTGGCCAATAGATATGGTGGTGTAGATTTTCATGAATATGGAACTAGATTTACATATGGTGGAAATATGGCAATGCATTATGGTAGTTCATATTATCAGCTTTTCTTAGGCCAACTTATTGAAAAAAATAATGTTATTAATAAAGTTAAAAATGTTGATATTGGTAATTTAGAAAATCATCATTATGTTGGTAATCTATCTTATGCTTTTTCTAATAATTTTGAATTATTTTATAGTTTTCGCCGAGATAAAAAGCTGAAACCTGTAAGAAATGAGACTGGTATGATTTATAGTTATGATAAGGTAAGTAGCCGCTTAAATTATAGCGAAATTTATAATATCCCTAAGTACTTTGCGCATGAAGAATTTGAACCAGATAAAAATAAAAGAAAACAAATTAGATTTGATATATCGTATAGACTTACTCCAACTGTTACGGTTGGAACAGGCGCTAGGCTAGATTTAAGTCCTTCAAAGACCTCTATTTTATCAAGAACTATCAGAGTGACATATCATTTTGATTGTGTTAGTATCGACGGCACTATAACTGATAATTACCTGCATAATAGTCTAAGTGGTGTTAAAAAAGTACGAACAAAGACATTTGCACTAGGGTTAAAAGCAATTAATATGTAATTTAAAAAATGTATTTTATGAGAAAATTAGTAATTCTTTTTATCATTGGTTTTGCAAGTACGGTTTTTGCAAATTTGCCTGACATAATCGCTTTAGTCAATGACAAACCAATTACAAAATATGACTTTGAATCAAGAAAAAAAATGGTGATTGTCTTAAACAATATTGATGCTTCTGACGAGACAATAAATGCTAAGATAAATAATAGTGTACTAAACTTACTGATTGAAGAGGAGTTGCTTAATCAACATGCAGCAAGTGTCAATGGTAAGGTAAGTAAGGAGCAACTCGATTCTGCAATAGCAACAATTGAAAAAAGAAATAACATGCCAAAAGGTGGTATGGCCGTTTTGATGAAGGAACAAGGTCTTAGTATGGAATCCTTCAGAAGACAAATAGCAGGTGAGATAATCAAGCATAATATTATTACTTCTCTTTCAAATTCTGTTTCAGTTTCTCCATCAGAACTTGATGTAGCTGTTATCGATAATAAGAAGGATTTAGATGTTGAAGCTTGGATCTTTACAGCCCGTGATTCAAATAATGATACTCACAAACAGATGATGGAATTGCGTAAAAGAGTTTATAGTTGTGATAAGGTAGAGCAAAAACTCTATGATAGTTTTGCTGATGCAGAGAAATTTGACCGTAAATTATCACAAATGCCAGCTAGCACTAAGTCGGTAGTAACTGATACTAAGGCAGGAAGTGCAAGTAGTGTATATAAGGAAGATGGCAAATATAAATTGGTTTTTGTTTGTAAAAAAGATACGAATCTAGCTTCTGGCGATTTGGATAAAATTAAGGCATTTATTTCAAATAAAAAAATGTCGCAAAAAGCCACAAAGTTTTTCAAAGATATGAAATCAAAAGCTTATATTAAAATCCTAGTTAAGTAATTAATGCTAGATTCAATAGCCAAATTAGCTGCTAAACATGGAATAGTGCCCGTAAAAAGGTTTGGTCAAAACTTCATTTATGATGATAGTTTATGCGATAAAATCGTTCGATTCTCTGAAATTACTAGTAAATCTACAGTACTCGAAATTGGCCCTGGTCCTGCAGGATTAAGTAGGTCTATATTAAAGATTTCTCCAAAAAGACTAACAGTTATAGAAATGGATGCTAGGTGCTTACCTCTTTTAAATGAAATAAAAGAGTATTATCCAGTGCTTGAGGTGATAAACAAAGATGCTCTCAAAGTTAAGTTGTCTGAAGTATCTAAGGAGGATAAAATAGATATTATCTCAAACTTGCCATACAATGTTGGTACACAATTACTAACCGATTGGCTTAGTCAACTGGGCATAATAAAGTCAATGACTTTGATGCTGCAGAAGGAAGTTGTTGATAGAATTACTGCAACAAAAAATTCAAAAGCATATGGCAGATTATCAGTTTTTGTACAAATATTTTGCCATGCATCCAGGTGTTTTGATGTTAGTCCTAAAGTTTTTTACCCACAGCCTAAGGTGTGGTCTAGTGTAGTTAGGTTAGTGCCAAGAGATATAGTTCCAGATAGCCAAATTGTAAAAAATCTAGAACATATAACTAGGTTTGCATTCTCAGGACGGCGTAAAATGATAAAATCTTCGCTCTCGGGTCTTGCTGGTAATATAGTTGAGTTACTAAGTAAATTAGATATTGACCCTAGCTGCAGGGCCGAGAATATATCTTCAGAAGAATATTTGCGACTTGCTAGAGAACTAAAAATGCTGTAAATTGCCTTACAAGTAATTAAAAGACTTGGGGTATGTATGCAAATTATAACACAAACTCAAAGCGCACTAAGAAGTAAACATGTAATAATTGCGCTGGGTATTCTCTTAATTTTCCTATCTGCCCAAGCAAGTATACCTCTTAAGCCGGTGCCAATAACTTTATACAGCGTTGGAGTGTTAATCATTTCTCTTTGTTATAAAAGAAGGGAAGCGGTTGCTAGTATGTTAGGTTTTATAATGCTTGGAGCTGCTGGAGTGCCAGTGTTTTCCGGTTTTAGTAGTGGTATTCATGTACTATTTGGTCCAACAGGTGGCTATATTTTTGGTATGCTATTGTGTGTTATGGTAGTGACTTATTTAAGGGAGAAGTTTGGCGAGAATAGCTGGCTAAAATTATTCATCTATAGTACAGTAGGTTCTGCATGCTTGTTTATCGTTGGTCTGCCACAGCTAGCTCTTTTTGTTGGAGCTGAGAAGGTGCTTGCACTTGGATTATACCCATTTATTTTGCCAGGAATTGTTAAGGCTTTCTTTACAGCATCTTCTGTCAGGATTATAAAAAATAAGCTTAATGGAAAATAAAGTACCTATTAAATTTAGACCACATCACTTCATGTGTTCTCTTGGTTTTAGAGGGAAAGGATACTCAGCTGATTTTGTTAGAAATTACAAAAAAATCGTCAATCTTATTAAGGAAGATGAAAGTACCTTAATTGAGGTTGCTAAGTATATGGATGACGTGTGCACGGTATGTCCAAATAGAATTGATGATGTGGTTTGTAAGACCCAAGATAAAATAGTTGGTTTAGATAAAAGGCACAGTGAAGTACTAGGTTTAAAGTCAGGGGAAGTCTTATCTTGGAAGCAGGCAAAGGATAAAATTAAAGAAAAAATGACAGTTGAAAAATTCCATTACGCTTGTCAAGGTTGTAACTGGAAAGTTTATGGTGTGTGTCAAGAATCTCTAGAAAATTTGCAATCAAAAGATTGTAAAGATGGAAGTAAGTAAGCGAATGCAAAGCACTAAAAATGTGCTTTGCACTGGTTATCGTACCTTCTATGCTACTATTTCCTCACCTACAGGTGAATCACCAGCGCATTTTGGCTCAAACTTTTCCTCTGCTTCGCCAAGGTGCTCGCCTAAAATGCCGGCTATTTGTGCATCCACTGATCCAACACGCTCTAAACCTTCATGTAGAACTGCTAGGTCACAGTCTACTTTATAAACCTCTATGCCATTTGATCTTTTTGCAGCAAGAGCAACATCTGTATGATTACCCAGTGTTTTAAACACTATAAGCTCACTGCCATCTGCATTGATATACTTTTCATTATTATATAACCTGTACTTCCCATATTTGGTTGAATAAATCTTTAGCTCATACAATATTTCTACAGACTCATTCTTGGATATTTTTTTCTTAAAAACTTTTACCCCGCTCTTCCCATTAGGACTAGTATAACCTATTTCAAGTGCTGTTTTGAATTTATCTAGCAATTCACCTTCAAGACCCAAGCTAGTTGGTATAGCAAAATAAGTTGCCTTGCGGGTAGTATGATTAAAAACTTTGAATACCTCTCCACTATCACTATTACTCTCTGACTCGGAATATTGCTCATCTGGCTTACCATTGCCGGATTTTATTACCCAGCTTTGCTCTTTTACCTTATCAGTCTGAAGTTTTGAGAACTCTTTTAACTTTGATTTTTGTCCTTGATGAATTCTGTGTATTTGCTGTGCTATCGATGAATGCCTTTCTTCTTCTTCTTCCGTTGGGGGTGTATATTCTTCTTCGGCATTATCTTCATCACTTTGTCCATCTAGTACAGAGTCTGGCTCAGCAACGTCATCTGGTTGCCTAATACCCAAAGCTACTTCTAATAACTTTATACACTCTTTATGCCCTGTGAACATGGCATAAACCAATGGTGTAAACCCTCCAATATCATATTCATTAAAAAGCGCACCATTAGCGAGCAGAAGTTTCAATATATTAGGATTTCCATACATTGCTGCAAGATGTACTAAAGTAGCGCCAGTATCGGCATGCCTAGCATTTATATTAACCTTATAAACACTAATTAACCTCTCTAAATAAGGCTCATCTGCATTTGATATAGCACACAATAAACGCGAAAATA
>JACCDN010962181.1_pt1 | contig 42178 bp, 42 predicted proteins | sample 7441691 | NCBI WGS metagenome assembly JACCDN01 (sample SAMN15323439, study PRJNA562643) | freshwater metagenome | isolation source: river surface water | place: USA:Blue River Watershed | collected 2017-08-16 | reverse complement strand
GTCTCTGATCTTTTCCCTCAGGAGTCCCGCCATGGGTGCCAATACCGTCGCCGTCACCGATGCCACTTTTGACGCCGAAGTTCGCAAGTCGAACATTCCTGTCGTGGTCGATTTCTGGGCCGAATGGTGCGGCCCCTGCCGCCAGATCGGCCCGGCTCTGGAAGAGCTTGCCGCCGAATATGCGGGCAAGGTCAAGATTGTGAAGGTCAACGTGGACGAAAACCCCGACAGCCCGGCGGTCTTGGGTGTTCGCGGTATCCCGGCGCTGTTCCTGTTCAAGGACGGGCAAGTTGTGTCGAACAAAATCGGCGCAGCCCCCAAAGCAGCGCTGGCAACTTGGATTCAATCGGCCATCTGATCGGGAGATCAGCGTTTTTCCAAGGGCGGTCCTGCGCGGCCGCCCTTTTGTTTTCTCGCGCCCGCTTCCATATTGCCCCAAACGATGGAGAACCCCATGGCGGATGACAAATTTCCCGGCTGGCACGGCACGACCATTCTGGCCGTGCGTCGCGGTGGCCAAGTGGTGGTCGCAGGCGACGGGCAGGTGTCCTTGGGCAATACCGTTATCAAAGGTACAGCCCGCAAGGTGCGCCGCTTGACGCCGGGTGGGCATGATGTGGTTTGCGGCTTTGCGGGATCAACCGCGGATGCCTTTACCCTATTGGAACGGCTAGAGAAAAAGCTGGAAGGCGCGCCGGGGCAACTTGCGCGGGCCTGTGTCGAACTGGCGAAAGACTGGCGTATGGATAAATACCTGCGCAACCTTGAGGCCATGCTGATCGTCACCGATGGGGCTGATCTTTACGTCATCACCGGCGCGGGCGATGTGCTGGAACCCGAACATGATGTGGCCGCCATCGGCTCGGGCGGGAACTTTGCGCTCGCTGCCGCGCGGGGGCTGATGCACAGCGATCTGCCAGCCGAAGACATCGCGCGCCGTGCCATGGCGATTGCCGCCGACATCTGCGTTTACACCAATGGCAACCTGACGGTGGAGGCCATCGCCAAATGACCAACCTGACCCCACGCGAAATCGTTTCAGAACTGGATCGCCACATCATCGGCCAGCGTGAGGCCAAACGCGCCGTCGCGGTCGCCCTGCGCAATCGCTGGCGGCGCAAGCATCTGGCCGATGATCTGCGCGATGAGGTTTACCCCAAGAACATTCTGATGATCGGTCCGACCGGCGTTGGCAAAACCGAGATTTCCCGGCGTTTGGCCAAACTGGCCAAGGCCCCCTTCCTGAAGGTTGAGGCGACCAAGTTTACCGAAGTCGGCTATGTCGGTCGCGATGTCGACAGCATCATCCGCGATCTGGTCGATGCCGCGATGATCGACACCCGCGCCCGGATGCGTGACGACGTGCGCGCCCGCGCCCAAAAGGCCGCCGAAGATCGCGTGATCGAGGCTTTGGCCGGCAAAGACGCCCGCGAACAAACCCGCGATATGTTTCGCGGCAAGCTGAAGCGCGGCGAACTTGATGGCACGATGATCGAGATCGAAGTGCAGGAAACCGCCGCGCCGCAAGGCATGTTCGGCATGATGCCCGGTATGGAAAACCAGATGCAGGGGCTGAATGACCTGTTCAAAGCCTTTGGTGGGCGCAGCACCCGCAAAAAGGTGACGGTGGCCGACAGCTATGACCTGCTGATTGGCCAAGAGGCGGACAAACTATTGGATGATGAGGCGGTGAAGGCCACCGCGCTGGAAGCGGTGCAGGAAAATGGCATCGTGTTCTTGGATGAGATCGACAAGATCTGCGCCCGCTCAGACGCACGCGGCGCGGATGTCAGCCGCGAAGGCGTACAGCGGGATTTGCTGCCCCTGATCGAGGGCACGACCGTTTCCACCAAATATGGTCCGGTGAAAACCGACCATATCCTTTTCATCGCCTCGGGTGCGTTCCATATCGCGAAGCCGTCGGATCTTTTGCCGGAATTGCAGGGCCGTCTGCCGATCCGGGTAGAGCTGGCCCCGCTGACCGAAGACGATTTCGTGCGCATCCTGACCGAAACGGACAATGCCCTGACCCGGCAATATTCGGCCCTGATGGCAACCGAAGACGTTGCTGTAAGTTTCACCGCCGATGGCATTGCCGCACTGGCGCGGATTGCCGCCGAGGTAAACCGCAGCGTGGAAAACATCGGCGCACGCAGGCTGTATACGGTGATGGAGCGCGTGTTTGAGGAGCTTTCCTTCACCGCGCCGGACCGGTCGGGCGATAGCGTGACCGTGGATGCGGGCTTTGTCGAAACCCATCTTGGTGCGCTGTCTCGATCCGCCGACATTTCGCGCTACGTCCTGTAAAAAGGTCAGCAACTTGCGCATCACCCTCGCCCTCGGTCTGTCGCTTCTTCTCGCTTGCACGCCGCGCGGGGCGATCACCTTTGACCCGGCGGCGGCATCGGTGGGGCAAGTCACGCCGGTTTTCATCGCCACAACGCGTCAACTGGAAGCGGGTGGGTTTGGGCCTGATCGGTCGGAAGAGCTTCACTTCGCCCGCTATGACATCTCTATCCCCCCGCTGCGCGAGGTGGGCGAGATCAACTGGCCATCGCGCTTTGCGCCACCCAATCCCCAGCGGCATTTCTTGACCACAAACGAAGTGCTTTACCCCGAAGACAAGGCATTTCGGGCCGATCTGAAGCGCCAACTTGCCGCAAATGGCAACGAAGCAGTCATCTTCATTCACGGCTATAACAACAACTTTTCCGAAGGGCTGTATCGGATCGCCCAGTTCTCGCACGATCTGGAATTGCCGGGGGCCGTGGTGCATTACGCCTGGCCCTCGGCGGCCAGGCCGCTTGGCTATGTTTATGACCGCGACTCCGCGATGTTCGCCCGCGACGGATTGGAACGGCTGATAGACGAGGTGGCGGCCGCAGGCGCACAGCGTATCCTTTTGGTGGCACACTCCATGGGGTCAAATCTTGCGATGGAAGCCTTGCGCCAAAGCGCGATCCGGGGCGACCGCAAGACGCTGGATCGGCTTGCCGGCGTGCTTCTGATCTCACCTGATATCGACGTAGATCTGTTCCGCATGCAGGCCCATGCGATGGGCGAACTTCCGCAACCGTTCCTGATCGTCGGCTCGGACCGCGACAAGATGCTGGGCCTTTCGGCGCGACTGACCGGACAAAAGGAACGCTTGGGGTCGCTGTCAGATGTGTCGAAGGTGGCCGATCTGAAGGTGACGTTCATGGATGTCGGGCAGTTCAGCGAAGGGTCGGGCCATTTCACGCTGGGCGATAGCCCGGCCCTGATCCGGTTGCTGGACGGCGTCGGGCAGATCGAAGGTGCGTTTGAGGCTGACCGCGCCAAGCGGGTGGGTCTGGTGTCCGGCGTCGTGATGACAGTTCAGAACGCCACGCAGATCGTGCTGACACCGGTGGCGGACATCGCCGCAGAAGTGAACCAGTAATCAGCGGCGGCGCAGATAAACGTAATAGGCGCCCGAACCGCCATGGCGCAGGTGCGCCTCGGCGACCTGCTGCACGGCCTGCCCCAACGGTGGCAGACGCAGCCATTGCGGCACCTGATGGCGCAAGACCCCCATACGCTGTGGAATGGGGCCAATGTCTTCGCCGCGCTTGCCCTTGCCGGTGATGACCAGCACCAGCCGCATGCCATCGGATTGCGCGTTCAAGACAAAGCGGATCAGTTCCGGATGCGCCTCGGACAGGGTCATGCCATGCAGGTCGATCCGGGCCTCGGGCGTCAGCTTGCCACGGGTCATCTTGCCGTGGGTCTTGGCATCCATCTGCAAGGGCGCAGCGGCAAGCGCCTGTGCAGGGGTTGGCGTCAGATCAATGCGTGAAGCGGGCTTTGACTTTTCGCCAAGCTGGAAAAACGGAACGCGCGGCTGGGCATGACCATGCGGCGCGGGCGTTTCCGGGTGAAACGACACAGCATGCGCAGGTGCCTCTACCTCTTTCAGAAACAGCTGCCGGCCTGGATGCATAGGCCGCGCGGTGCGCGCAACAGCAGCCCAGATTTCCGCCTCCTCGGGGCGCAGCGAACGGCGACGGGCCATGGCTCAACCTTCCGGAAGCATCGCATAGGCGCGGTCGATGGGCAAAAGCACGATCAGCCGACCGCCGTCCTTCACCGCGCCCGCCGCCTCACCTGCCGCATCGCCAGTGCCATAAAAGATATCGGCGCGCTGCATGCCCTTGATCGCCCCCCCGGTGTCTTGCGCAACCATCAGGCGGCGCAGCGGATCAGCCCCATTCTTTTCGATCCAGACCGGCGCGCCCAAAGGGGTATAGTCGGGGTCAATGGCGACAGACCGCAGACCGGTGATCGACCGCCCCATTGCGCCGATCGGTCCCTTGTCATCGGGCAGGTCTTCCAGCTTGCGAAAGAATACATAGGATGGATTGTGGTTCAGCATGGCGCTGCCCGCGCTGCCACTGCGCCGAACCCAGGATTTGATTTCCTGGGCCGAAAGTTGATCGGGGGTATGGCTGCCGCGCCGGATCATCTCTTGACCGATGGAGCGATAGGGATGGCCATTTTTGCCACCATAGCCCACACGCATCATCCGGCCATCGGGCAGGCGGATACGGCCAGATCCTTGAATATGCAGGAAATAAACCTCAACCGGGTCTTCAAGCCAGGCCAGTTCCAGCCCCCGGCCACGCAAGGCGCCAGCCTCAATGGCAGAGCGGTCCAGATAGGTCTGCCCTTCGGCCAACTCTGGCGGTTTGCGGTAGATCGGATAGGCAAAGCGCGCACTCGGGGTCAGCGCGCCGTTCAAGACAGGCTCGTAATAGCCCGTGAACAGCGCGGGGGGGGTGCCGATAAGGACGGGTTTGAAAAAGAGTTCGAAGAAGCTTTTCGCAGAAGCATCCGACTCCCCGGCATCGGCCGCAAAGGCACAGATCGGGCGCCAATCCGGGTCTGTCAGTTTGTCACAGGTTTCCAGAAAGGACACGAGCGCAGCGCGATGATCGTCGTCGTCCCAGCCCTCCAATGCCTCGAAATCAAGCATCTGGGCCGGGGCCTTGGTCGCCCCGGTCATAACCAGCGCCGCAAGGCAAAGGGCAAGGACGGCACGCATCAGTCCCCAGTCGCGACCAGTTGCCAGTTCGGATCCTGCACGCCCATCGGTCGCGCAAACGTCCAAGCATCGCGCTGACGCTTGACGCTGGTCGGATGGCCATCGACCACCTCCCCAGCGGCATTTTTAACGACCGAGGTCAGCTCACCCGTAAAGCGCACGGTGATTTCAGCGATCCGAGTGGTGGCGTCATACTCGGCATCTTCCAGCGTCATTTCGCGCAGCCCGACGAAATTCGCCTCGATTGTAAGCCCTTCACGCTGACGGGCATTGATGGCCTGCGTAAAGCTCGCCTCAACCTCGTCATTCAGGAACGGCCGGATCGGCTCAATATCACCGCGTTCAAACGCCATAAGGATCATTTCATAGGCGCCGCGCGCGCCCTTGAGAAATTCAGATACCGAAAAGCCCGGCTCGGCCTGCTTCATCTGCGCCAAGGCGCGGGCGGCGTTCGAGCCTTCGCTGACATGATCGGTGATGTCCCGATCAGGCCCACCTTCGATCACCTCAAAGTTCCGATTGCTGCGCGGGCGCAGTTGATCCACGGGAACGGCGGGCTTTTCAAAGCCTTCGCGCGTACCAAGAACAGCGCGCAGCTTCAGGATAAGAAAAACTGCGATCCCGGCCAGGACCAAAATCTGAAGAAGCGAAGAGTTCATGGACACCTCGGAACAAAAGCGCCCGGCGGGGTTGGTGCCGGGGGGACTGATATCTTATGTAGGGGCTGGGGGCGTGCAAGTCTAGTTGGGCCCCGGTCAAAGGATGGGACGATGCCGGTTTTCTTGGCTGTTGTGGCGGTGCCGTTGATTGAGATCGCGCTTTTCGTGATCTTGGGGGCGGCAATTGGGGTTTGGGGAACACTGGCTTTCGTGTTCTGCTCAACGGCAGTTGGGGTTGCAATCTTGCGACGTGGCGGGCGCATTGGCCGCAGCGCCAACGCTAACCCTTTGATGCAACTGGCCGGCAACGGGATGTCGCTGTTTGCAGCGATCCTGCTGATTGTTCCGGGTTTTTTAACCAGCGCATTGGGGCTGTTGCTGTTGATCCCAATGACTCAGCGCTTGGCGGTCGCACTCTTGGGGCAGCGACTTGCAGCATCTGCGTTCATCTTTCGCAAAGGCGCCCGAGAGAGTGACGACATCATTGATGCCGAGTTTGAGGTGGTTCCTGATCCGCGCAATGAAAGGTTACCGCCTTCGAAGTGGACGCAAGGTTGAGGCGGTGGTTCTGACCTGCTAGGAACGGTGCCGACTGGTTCAGCAGGAGTGACGGCAATGGCCGAAGAGAACGGCGCGACCCCGCAGGTGCGGATGTCGGTTCTGGCGCAGTTTGTGCGCGACATGTCTTTCGAAAACATGGTGGCGCAAAAGGGCATCACCGGAACCGATGTGCAGCCTGACATTCAGGTAGCTGTCAGCCTTGATGCCCGCAAGCGGCAAGCCGACAACCAGTTCGAGATCGTCACCAAGTTCAAGGTGACCTCGAAAAACAAGGCAAATGGCGACACGCTGTTCCTGCTGGAGTTGGATTACGGCGGCATTTTCCATGTGGAAGGCGTGCCGGAAGATCAGCTTCATCCGTTCCTGTTGATCGAATGCCCACGCATGCTGTTCCCCTTTGTCCGCCGGATCATTTCGGATGTGACACGCGATGGTGGATTCCCGCCATTGAACATCGACACCGTTGATTTCCTTGCCCTTTATCGGCAGGAAATGGCGCGCCGGTCGCAGCCCCAAACCCCGGCAAACTGACACGATCAAGACCAGCCTTGGCCGGTCTTTTCATGTCCGCTTAAGCCAAAGCGCACTGTCGCCAAGTTTGGCGACGAACGCCGCATGGGCCGTGGCCTCTGCCTCGGTCAGGCGGGAGGGCAGCGGTTCTGGCCGGGGTCTGGGCCGCCAATTGTCAGCTTGAAGTGTTGTGTCAGAGGCCGACTTGGCGGGCTGGTTTGCCAGCCCAAAGTCTGGTTGCCGACCGCCAATCAGTTCCAGATAGACATCGGCCAAGATCTCGCTGTCCAAAAGCGCGCCGTGCTTTTCCCGGGCAGAGTTATCGACGCCAAAACGGCGGCACAACGCATCAAGCGAAGCTGGCGAACCGGGAAACTTTTGCCGGGCGATGGCCAGCGTGTCGATCGCGCGTGACCATTCTATCGTAGGCAGTCCCATCAGTTTCAGTTCAAAGTTCAGAAACTTGATGTCGAAGGCCGCATTGTGGATGACCAGTTTCGCATCACCTATGAAATCAAGAAAAGCCCGGCCGATCGCCTTGAACACTGGCTTGTCCCGCAGAAACTCATCGCCCAACCCATGCACTTCGAACGCCTCGCGCGGCATGCCACGCTCGGGGTTGATATATTGGTGATAGGTCTTGCCGGTGGGCATGTGGTTTTCCAGCTCTACCGCGCCGATTTCGACGATGCGGTGGCCTTCGCTGGGTTCAAAGCCAGTGGTTTCGGTGTCGAGGACGATTTCACGCATGCGCAGTCTCGCGAATATGGGCGATAAGGGCGCGCACATAGGCGCGTGTACTGTCCAGAGACAGGGTTTCCACAATATGGGTGGCACGGGCGCGCTTTTCAGTGTCAGGCATCTGGCGCGCCAAAATTGTCTCTAACTGGGCGTTTGTCATGGTTCCACGGGCCAGAACCCGCGCCTTTTGCAAGGCGGCAGGGGCTGTGCAAAGCAGGGTGGCATCCATCTGTGCCTCGGTTCCTTTTTCGAACAGAAGGGGAATGTCGAGAACGACAATATCCGCCTTGGCAGAAGCGATGAAGGCATCGCGATCTGCGGCAACCAGTGGGTGGACGACGGATTCCAGTTGGCTCAGTGCCGTGGGGTCGCTGGCAATCCAGTCTTTCAAGGCGGCGCGGTCCAGCCCTTGGGGCGTTTTTGCCTTTGCGCAAAGCGCCGCAATAGGGGCAACCGCAGCACCATCAGGGCCATAAAGCCGATGCACGGCGGCGTCTGCATCCCAGACTGGCAAGCCTTCGGCAGCGAACATCGCGGCGGTGGTGGATTTGCCCATCCCGATCGATCCGGTCAGGCCCAAACGAAAGGCGGTCATGACCCAAGCACGGCTTGGCGGGCTTCTTCATCGACCTGCGGTGTTGGGCCAAACCAGCGTTCGAAACCCGGCGCGGCCTGATGCAACAGCATCCCAAGACCATCAACAATCGTTGCACCACGCTTTTCTGCCTCAAGCAGAAACTGGGTTTTCAGCGGCGTGTAGACCAGATCATTGACCACCGCACCCGGATCTAATGCGTCCATTGGCACCCGGAAATCCGGCTTGCCCGCCATGCCCAGCGAGGTGGTGTTGATGACTGTCGCGGCACCTTCCAGCATATTTCCGGCGTGAACCCAGTCGTAAACCGTGACTTTTGCCCCGAAATCAGCGCGCAGCGCATCTGCGCGAGGGCGGGTGCGATTGGCGACACGGATTTCGGGTGCGCCAAATTCGATCAGGGCAGCCACGACGGCACGCGCTGCGCCCCCGGCACCCAGAACCGCCGCGGGCCCATCAGCGGGTTTCCAGTGCGGCGCGTGTTGGCGCAAGTTGGCGATAAAACCGATACCATCGGTGTTATCGGCGTGAATTTTACCATCCTTGCGGAAGATCAACGTGTTCGCGGCGCCGATCAGCGCCGCACGATCCGAGATCACATCGGCAATCTTCAGCGCCGCTTCCTTATGCGGAATGGTCACATTCAGGCCGACAAACCCGATCTTTGGCAAGAAGCGCAGTGTCTCCTCAAGATCAGCTGGGGCGACATCCATCGGAATGTAATGGCCTTTGACACCATATTTCTTCAGCCAAAAGCCGTGCAGCGCCGGAGAACGGCTGTGCGCGATCGGATGGCCAATCACTCCGGCGAGTGGAATTTTGGGCAGTTCGGTCATGCCGGAATATGACCCCGAGTGGAGAGATAGGACAAGAGGGGAAGCAAAGGCAGGCCGAGGATTGTAAAGTAGTCGCCGTCGATGCGCTCAAAAAGCCGCACCCCCTCGGATTCGAGCATATAGCCCCCGACAGCCTGGCCGATGGCGGGCCAATTCCGGGCAATATAGGCGTCAAGATAGGGTTCAGAGAAGTTGCGCATCACCAGACGCGCTTCGCCGATGTGCCGCCAGACCGGCTTGCCCTGTTCGTAAAGGACGGCCGCGGACAGGAGGGTATGGCTGTTTGCCCGCAGGGTCAAAAGCTGTTCCCGTGCTTGCGCGGGACTTTCGGCCTTAGAAAAAACTTTACCTTTGAAGTCTAGAACCTGATCGCAACCAAGGACCAATGCCTCGGGGTGGCGGTTCGAAATTCGGGCAGCCTTCATCTCGGCCAAGGTATCGGCAATGTCGCGCGGCTTGGCCGCCTCGGCCTCAAGGCTTTGGCGGATGCTGTCTTCGTCGATACGGGCAGCTTGGGCCGTAACGTAAAGACCGGCGTTGCGCAGCAGGTCGAGGCGGATGGCCGAGGTCGAGGCGAGGATGAGGGCTTGGGACATGGCTGTGGATAAGTCGCAGAAGTAGTCGGGGGAGAAATCTGGGTAACTGGGCATCTATGGCCCCTGAACGTCAAAGGGGGCTGGTTATCCAATCTTGTCAAGGCAAGCGATGCCTGTTTTCCACACTGGTATAAGTCATCGTTCAGGTTGGGGATCAGAAGAAGTCCACAAGCCCAGCGTGCCGCAGTGCGGAGAAAATATCCGTTAACTAATTGTTATATATTGAGTTTACAGAAAATCGTTGTCACGAATCTGATTTTTCCACAGAGATTTCCTTGGGGAAAACCTGGTGGATACAAGGTTGTATTCTGATACCCACAGGCCTTACATCATCATCAATCTTTTATCTTTCTTCTTTATTAAGAAGAATGTTCTGAGAGGCAGGGATGGGTGATTTTCTCGCGGATTGGTATCTGTGGACCAAGGCACTGCATGTCATCGCAGTGATTTCTTGGATGGCTGGTCTGTTCTACCTGCCACGACTTTATGTCTATCACGTGGAAGGGCTGGGAAAACGCGGCGTCGTTTCTGGCAGTGACATGGATTTGCTGTTTCAACATCAGGAACGGTTGCTTCTGCGTGCCATCATGAACCCAGCCATGGTGGCAACGTGGGTGTTTGGCCTTGCGCTGGTCCTTACGCCCGGAATCGTGGTGTGGAGCGCGGTGTGGCCTTGGGTGAAGGCCTTGGCTGTTTTGGGAATGACTGGCTTTCACATGTGGCTTGCATCGTGCCGGAAAGCGTTTTTGCTTGGGAATAACGCGTTGAGCGGGCGGCAGTATCGGTTGATGAACGAAGTGCCGACGGTTTTCATGCTCATCATCGTCTTTGCGGTGATTCTGAAGGTGTGACTGCTTGACTCGTCATAGAGGCGGGCTTAGGTGCGAGACAGGCGCTGACCGTCCGGTCGCTGGCGCATTCCTGATGATTTTGACTGAAGACCCCGGATGGGGTGGCTGGAAGGGTTTCCCATGACCGTTGAGCATTTGAATCTTGCCGATCTTAAGGCCAAGACGCCGGCAGAACTGCTGGCGATGGCGGAAGAATGGGAGATTGAAAACGCGCCGAGCATGCGCAAGGGCGAGATGATGTTCTCGCTCTTGAAAGAACATGCCGAAGAAGGTTGGGAAATCGGCGGCGACGGTGTTTTGGAAGTCTTGCAGGATGGGTTCGGGTTCCTGCGCAGCCCATCGGCCAACTATCTGCCGGGTCCGGACGATATCTATGTCGGGCCGGAGATGATCCGTCAGTTTTCGCTGCGGACCGGCGATTCCATTGAGGGGGTCATTCAGGCGCCGCGTGAAAATGAGCGCTATTTCAGCCTCATCAAAGCGACAAAGATCAACTTTGATGACCCGGAAAAGGCCCGGCATAAGGTTCACTTCGACAACCTGACGCCGCTTTATCCTGATGAACGGTTGAAGATGGAGATCGAGGATCCGACGATCAAGGATCGTTCGGCGCGGATCATCGATCTCGTTTGCCCGATCGGAAAGGGCCAGCGGGCCCTGATCGTGGCACCCCCGCGGACGGGTAAGACGGTTTTGCTGCAAAACATCGCCCATTCGATCGCGACCAATCATCCTGAGTGCTACCTCATCGTTCTGCTGATTGATGAACGTCCCGAGGAGGTTACCGACATGCAAAGGTCGGTGAAGGGGGAGGTTGTTTCTTCGACCTTCGACGAACCGGCGACGCGGCATGTGGCTGTGGCGGAAATGGTAATCGAAAAAGCTAAGCGGTTGGTCGAGCATAAGCGCGATGTCGTGATCCTGTTGGACTCGATCACGCGTTTGGGCCGTGCGTTCAACACGGTTGTGCCGTCCTCGGGTAAGGTTTTGACGGGTGGCGTGGATGCCAACGCGTTGCAGCGGCCGAAGCGCTTCTTTGGGGCTGCCCGGAATATTGAAGAAGGCGGGTCCTTGACGATCATTGCGACGGCGCTGATCGACACCGGCAGCCGGATGGACGAGGTGATTTTCGAAGAATTCAAGGGCACAGGTAACAGCGAGATTGTTCTGGATCGTAAGGTCGCCGACAAGCGGGTGTTCCCGGCCATTGATATTCTGAAGTCGGGAACCCGGAAGGAAGATCTGCTTGTCGACAAGGTTGATCTGCAAAAGACCTATGTCTTGCGGCGTATCTTGAACCCGATGGGGACGACGGACGCGATCGAGTTCTTGATTGGGAAGCTGAAGCAGACCAAGTCGAACTCGGAGTTCTTTGACTCGATGAACGCCTGATATATTATTTATCAATAGGTTAGACATGGATACGATCTTCGCCCTTGCCAGCGCAAGGGGCAGGGCTGGTGTGTCTGTGATCCGGATATCGGGGGATCAGGCCTACGTTGCGGCGGAAAAACTGTGTGGCCCCTTGCCGGAACCGCGGCGTGCGGCGCTGCGTGTTCTTCGATTTGGCGGCGACGTCCTTGATGAGGCGCTTGTCCTGAGATTTGAGGCCGGGACGAGCTTTACCAACGAAGATATCGTTGAATTCCATGTGCATGGCGGTGTCGCTACGGTTGCTGCTATATTGCGGGTCTTGGGATCAATATCTGGGCTGCGGGTTGCTGAGCCAGGGGAGTTCAGTCGGCGCGCTTTGGAGTCTGGGCGCATGGATTTGACCCAGATTGAAGGGCTGGCGGATCTGATTGACGCCGAAACCGAGTCGCAAAGACGGCAAGCCGTTGCGCTGTTGAGTGGGGCATTGGGCAAGCGTGCCGACGGTTGGCGGTTGAAACTGATCCGTGCGATGTCGTTGCTGGAAGCAACAATCGATTTTTCGGAAGAAGATGTGCCAGAGAGTGTCTCGATAGAGGTTCAGGGTCTTCTGAAGTCGGTTAGAGCGGAGATCTTGGCGGAGCTTTCTGGCGCCAAATCGGCAGAGCGGATCCGTGATGGGTTTGAGATTGCCATCATCGGTGCGCCCAACGTGGGAAAATCCACGCTTCTGAACGCGCTTGCTGGCAGAGAGGCGGCCATTACCTCTGAAATTGCGGGCACAACCCGTGACGTCATCGAGGTTCGGATGGAAATTTCCGGGCTGGCGGTGACATTGTTGGACACGGCCGGGCTAAGGGACACGACGGATACGATTGAAGGGCGCGGCATTGAGCTTGCGTTAAGTCGCGCTCGTAATGCGGATTTGCGTCTTTTCCTGCTGGAGGGGGGTGAAAAACTTCCGTTAGAGCCGCACGATGATGATATCGTGGTGATCGCCAAGGCTGATTTGAAGCCGCAGGGTCAAAATGCTGTTTCTGGTTTGACGGGAGAGGGGCTTGATGGCCTTATCTTTAAAATTGGCCAGATTCTTGAGGCGAAAACCGCAGGATCCAGTCTGATTATTCGCGAACGGCAGAGGCGTGGGCTTGAAACCGCAATATCGGCGCTGGATCGTGCCCTGGAGTTGGTGGTACAAGAGGGCGTTGCCGAATTGGCGGCTGAAGACTTGCGGAACGCTGTTGCGGCGCTTGCAAGCCTGGTGGGTCGGGTCGGTGTTGAAGATCTCTTGGAAGAGATTTTTTCCCGTTTCTGTATCGGAAAGTGAGGATGTTTCACGTGAAACATTTTGACGTCATTGTCATCGGTGGGGGGCATGCTGGCACCGAGGCCGCCGCTGCCGCGGCAAGAATGGGCGCGCAGACGGCGCTGATTACGTTAAGCCGTGAAAAAATTGGCGTGATGTCCTGCAATCCGGCCATTGGTGGGTTGGGTAAAGGGCATCTTGTCCGCGAAATTGATGCCTTGGATGGCGTTATGGGCAAAGCGGCTGATGCAGCGGGAATTCAATTTCGGCTTTTGAACCGCCGAAAGGGGCCGGCCGTCCAGGGCCCGCGAGCGCAGGCTGATCGCAAGCTTTACCGAATGGCAATCCAAGCTTTTCTTGCTGTTGAACAGGACCTGACCATCGTTGAGGCGGAAGTTGCCGGGCTTGATGTGGTGGGCGGTAAGCTTCGGGGCGTTCATCTGGCGAATGGCGATACCCTGACCTGTGGCGCCGCTATTCTGACGGCCGGAACCTTTCTGAACGGTGAAATCCATATCGGACACAGCCGAACCCCTGCGGGTCGAATGGGTGACCCGCCGTCTGTAAGGTTGGCGTCCCAAATCGCGGAAATCGGTATAAAAGGTGGGCGCCTGAAGACCGGGACGCCGCCGCGTTTGGATTCGCGAACCATAAATTGGAGCAATATTGGATTGCAGCACGGGGATGAGGACCCGTCCATGTTTTCGTTTTTAAACGAAAAACCTCAAGCAAAACAGATTGCCTGCGGCATCACACACACGAACGAGCGCACGCATCAGATTGTGCGGGACCATCTTCATCTTTCGGCAATGTATGGCGGCAATATCGAAGGTGTTGGACCGCGCTATTGCCCATCCATCGAAGATAAAGTCGTGCGCTTTGCCGACAAATCCTCCCACCAAGTCTTTCTGGAGCCAGAAGGGCTTGATGACAACACGATCTATCCGAATGGGATCTCGTCTTCGTTGCCCGTGGAGGTCCAAGAGGCCTATGTTCGGTCGATTGAGGGCTTGGAAAGTGTTTCAATCCTTCAGCCGGCCTATGCCATTGAATATGACTTCTATGATCCCAGAAATCTGACGCAGACCCTGATGACCCAAAGCGTTGATGGCCTGTATTTCGCGGGCCAGATCAATGGAACCACGGGGTATGAGGAGGCCGCGGCGCAGGGGTTGGTTGCAGGCCTGAATGCTGCGGCAGCAGTTTTGGGTCGGCCTGCTGTGCTATTTGGCCGTGCTGACAGCTATATTGGCGTTCTGGTGGATGATCTGATCCACCGGGGTGTGACGGAACCCTATCGGATGTTCACCTCACGCGCAGAGTTCCGGCTTTCTCTGCGGGCTGACAATGCAGACCAACGGTTGACGCCACTAGGTCTGGAAGTTGGCTGCGTCAGGGAGGAGCGTAGTAAGGTTTTTCAGGCAAAACTTGCAGCGCTGCAAAGGGGCCGCTCTTTGCTTGAAAACAGCCAGCACAGCGCGAAAGATCTCAATGCGATCGGGCTGATGGTGAATGTGGACAGCGGGAAGAGAAGTCTTTGGAAGCTTTTGTCCATGCCAGAGGTGACAAGGGACCACATCAATCAGTTGCTGCCCGAAGTGGCGGACATCCCCTTGGCCGTTCGCAGCCAGCTTGAGAATGACGCGCTTTATCAGCAGTATCTCGATCGGCAAAAGAACGATGTCGAGGCGCTGAGGAAAGACGAGAATACACTCCTGCCGACCGATCTTCACTATGTCCATATGCCGGGCTTGTCGAAAGAACTGGCCGGAAAATTGCAACGCCGTCGGCCAGAAACCCTTGCGCAAGCGGCGCAGATTGAAGGTATGACGCCCGCGGGTCTGGCGCTGATTTTGGCGCATCTGCGCAAATCAAGACGGGTTTCCGCTCAATGAGTCGCGAATTGGAATTGGGTCAGGCGCTGGGTTCCAACCACCAGATCGGCGCTGCTACCGTTGCGCGCATAGAGCAATATATCGAGCTGGCCCTAAAGTGGAATTCGGCGATAAATCTAGTTGGACGGTCTACCGCCGCCCAGATGTGGGAACGGCACGTCATTGATTCTGCACAGATTTTCAAGTGTGCCGCGGAAACTCAGCGGGTTTGGCTTGATCTGGGCAGCGGCGGCGGCTTTCCGGGAATCGTGATTGCCGTGCTTGCCGATGAGATCTTTCCCCAGTTGCGCGTCAGCCTTGTTGAAAGCGACAAGCGCAAGGCGGTGTTTCTTTCCGAGGTTGGTCGACAACTGGGTCTGAAATTGACGGTTCACGCCACTCGGATTCAAGATCTTGGGCCGCAGCACGCCGATGTAGTTTCAGCCCGGGCTTTGGCACCCCTTGAAGATCTTTGCGGCTATGCAGCATCGCATCTCAACGCGGGTGGGGTCTGCGCTTTCCCCAAGGGAGCCTCGGCACAGGAAGAAATTGAAACTGCCAGAAAGACATGGTCTTTCAACATTGACCAAGTCGCCAGCATCACCGACAGCAGGGCGTCAGTGCTGTTCTTGAAGGATCTGAAACGTGTCTGAGTTTCTCGGCGGGCGGACCACCCGGATTGTAGCTGTGGTAAACCAAAAGGGTGGGGTGGGCAAAACCACGACCGCCATAAATCTGGCTGCGGCCTTGGTCGAGGCAGGCGCGCGGGTTTTGGTCGTAGACCTTGATCCACAGGGCAATGCCTCTACCGGTTTGGGCATTTCACCGTCGCAAAGAAGCCTGTCGACCTATGATTTGCTTGTCGAGGAAGTGTCCCCATCCCAGGTGATCCGGCAAACCGCAATCGAAGGACTGTTCCTCTGTCCCGCGTCAACAGATTTGTCCTCGGCGGATATTCAGCTTGTTTCCAGAGAAAAACGCAGCTTTTTGCTGCATGATGCGCTGCGCCAGCCTGAGGTTGCCGCCTTCGACTTGGACTATGTTCTAATCGATTGCCCGCCATCGCTGAACTTGCTCACCTTGAACGGACTGGTTTCTGCTCATTCGGTTCTGGTCCCGCTGCAAACAGAATTTTTTGCGCTGGAAGGGCTTTCTCAACTGATGTTGACGATCCGTGAGATTCGCCAGACCGCCAATCCGACGCTACGGATCGAGGGGGTTTTGCTGACCATGCATGATACGCGCAATCGGTTGGCACAGCAGGTCGAGGCAGATGCCCGCGAGGCTTTGGGGGATCTGGTTTTCCGTACGATCATCCCGCGAAATGTGCGGGTTAGTGAGGCGCCGTCCTTTGCCCAGCCAGTTTTGAGCTATGACAGCAACTCAAAAGGGGCTGAGGCCTATCGTGCTTTCGCCAGGGAAATCCTGCAACGCAACCCGCTGACGGCCAAATAAGAGGATATCCTATGGAAAAGAAATCCGAACGTCGCGGCCTGGGGCGCGGGCTTTCTGCCTTGATGGCCGATATCAACCCGGTCGAGGCGGTGGGGCAGGTATCTGATGGCAAGCGTCAGGATGTGATGCTCCCCATTGAGAATGTCATTCCCAATCCCGATCAGCCACGGCGTACCTTCGAATCGGGGCCGTTGAATGAGCTTGCAGATTCCATTCGTCAGAAAGGCATCATACAGCCGTTGATCGTTCGACCGCTGACGGGATCGGGAAAGCACGAAATTGTCGCAGGTGAGCGGCGCTGGCGCGCAGCACAAATTGCCGGGCTTCATACGGTGCCTGTCATTATCCGTGACTTCAGCGATTCTGAAGTTCTCGAAATCGCCATTATCGAAAACATTCAGCGCGCAGAGCTGAACTCGATCGAAGAAGCGCTTGCATATCAGCAGCTTATGGATCGGTTCGGGCACACACAAGAAAAGCTGGCCGAGGCGCTTTCGCGCAGCCGAAGCCATATTGCTAACATCTTGCGCCTGCTTCATCTGCCGAGTGATGTGCAATCCATGGTGGCCGCAGGTAAACTTTCTGCGGGCCATGCGCGGGCATTGATTACCTCGCCAAACCCGACTGAACTGGCGCTGAAGGTTGTGGGAGGCGGCCTTTCGGTTCGGGCGACCGAAGATCTGGTGCGGACATCAGCCATGAAAGGGCTTTTGCCCAAGAAGACGCGGCGTGCCACTGAAAAAGATGCCGACACACGCGCGCTTGAGGCTGACCTCGGTGCGGGGCTTGGAATGGGGGTTCGCATAGATCACGATCATTCCGGCAGTGGACGACTGACAATCACGTATCAGTCACTTGATCAGCTCGACGTTCTTTGCTCGGCACTTTCTGCGGCGGCACTGAGTACCAGCCTCGATCGCCGCTGACGGGCCTGAAGGCCTAGTCGCATAATTCGCGCAGGATGGCATTTAACAGCGGCCTGCCTTTCGCCGTCGTTTTAAGGTGATCGTCCGTGGTTTCGACCAGACCAAGCTCGGTCAGGTTGTCAATTTTGTGATGTGATAGCTTTGCGCCGCGCATCGCGTGATAGCGGTCCAACTTGACACCTTCGTTCGTCCGCATCGCCATCAAGAGGTATTCAATGGCGACCTCGTCGGGGCGCAAAATTTCTCTTTCCGACTCCCCAAGTCCAGATTTCCGTACGCTTTGCAGCCATTTCGCTGGGTTTTTATGCGCGACTGTCGAGGCGCGACCACCAGGGCCAGTAATCCGACCATGTGCGCCTGGGCCGATACCCACATAATCACCGCCCCGCCAATAGGTCAGATTATGGCGTGATTCCGAACCCTTGCGCGCGTGGTTTGAAACTTCATAGGCCGGCAGCCCCGCAGCAGTGGTCATCTCCTGCGTAAGCTCATACATTTCTGCACCGAGATCCTCTTCAGGGAGGCCAGGAAGCTTGCCTATGGTCGCGCGTTTGTGAAAGACGGTGCCTTCTTCGACGGTCAATTGGTAAAGTGACAGGTGATCTCCCGCCATGGTCAAGGCTTCAGACAATTCAATCCGCCATTCATCCAGTGTCTGAAATTGACGGGCATAGATCAGGTCAAAATTCACCCGATCAAAGGTCGATCTGGCGACATCAAGCGCGGCAAGGGCCTCGGTTTTCGTGTGGGCGCGGCCAAGTGCCCTCAGCGCGGCATCGTTCAATGCTTGCAGGCCGAGAGACACCCGATTGACGCCCGCGGCACGATAGGCATCGAATCTTCCGACTTCCACAGATCCGGGATTGGCTTCCAGCGTGATCTCCAGATCATTTGCGGTCGGCCACGACTTTTGAATGGCCGCAATGATATCTGAAACCAGCTTTGGCTCCATCAAAGATGGGGTGCCACCACCGAAATAGATAGTTTGCAGCAGGTTCCCCTCAGTTTCCTGCGCATATCGTGCAATCTCGGCGAGGTAAGCCTCGCGCCATTGGTCTTGGTCAACAGCGCCCATAACGTGGCTATTGAAGTCACAATATGGGCATTTCGACTGGCAGTAGGGCCAATGCAGATAAAGGCCAAATCCACCCGCTATCCAGTTTGCCATGTTATGCCTCCGCGTCGAAATCGCACGCGCGCAAATGTTTCACGTGAAACAAGACGCACAGAACAGGGACAGCGCCCGCGCGCGGTGGCTGATCTGGTTCTTGGCTGCCTCTGTCATCTCGGCAAAAGTCAAAGCCTGCCCCTCGGGAACAAACATAGGGTCATAGCCATGGCCTAATTGACCGCGAAGCGGCCATGTCAAAGACCCTTCAACTGCACCTTCGAAAACCATATCTCGCCCATCGGGCCAAGCGAGAACCAGCGCACAGCGAAACCTGGCCAAGTGAGGCGCGGCAGAGCAGGACGCCTCAACAAGCTTCCAAGTCTTTTCCATCGCAACCAAAAAGTCACGCCCATGCGAGGTTTCCGCCCAATCGGCGGTGTAAACCCCCGGCGCCCCGTCCAACGCATCGACCTCAATTCCAGAGTCATCCGCCAAGGCGGGCAGGCCCGTCGCTTTCGCAACAAAATGGGCTTTCACCCGCGCATTTCCGATAAACGTCGTTTCGGTTTCAACGGGTGCATCCAGTCCAAAGTCGGCGGCGGACAGGATGGAGACGTTATATGGCGCCAGCAGGGCCAGCATCTCATCGACCTTGCCCTTGTTATGCGTTGCCAGAACCAGCTTCCCGCCCAGCATGCTCATGCCAATGCGGCCTCAAGGGCGCTGCGTTGCGCCGCAACAAGGGCCGCATTCCCGCTCCGTGCCAGCGCCAACAGATGCAGCATTTCCTCCTCAGAAAAACTGCTACCTTCGGCCGACATCTGAACTTCGATCAAACGCCCGCGTCCCGTCATGACGAAATTCCCGTCGGTTCCGGCGTTGGAATCTTCCGCGTAATCCAAATCCAGAACCGGCTGACCCGCATAAATGCCGCAGGAAACCGCGCCGACATGGTCAAGGATCGGATCAGATGCGAGGGCCCCCGTCTTCAACAGCCGATTGACAGCCAGCCGCAACGCAACCCATCCCCCGGTGATCGAGGCACAGCGCGTCCCGCCATCGGCCTGCAAAACGTCGCAATCAATCACAATCTGGCGTTCGCCCAATGCTGACCTGTCAATGCAGGCGCGCAACGATCTTCCTATAAGTCTTTGAATTTCCAGAGTTCTTCCAGACTGTTTTCCTGCAGCTGCTTCCCGCTTGGTCCGGCTGTTGGTCGCGCGCGGCAACATGCCATATTCGGCCGTCACCCAGCCCAACCCGGTGTTCTTCAAAAACGGCGGCGTCTTTTCTTCAATTGATGCCGAACACAAAACATGGGTCGCCCCGATCTTGATAAGGCAAGACCCCTCTGCATGTTTCATGGGGTTCAGTTCGATCGAAACGTCACGCATTTGATCAAGTTGTCTGGCCGATGGGCGCATTTCAATCTCCGTGGATATCATGGGCCAAATAGGCTGCTCCCCCCTGCGGATGCAAGTCTGATTGACGTTCCCCCCAAGGTTTCCCTATCTCTATACCATGAGAGAAAGCGCCACCCTTCTATCTGAACTGAACGACCGCTCTCGCGAGGTTTTTCGACGGGTGGTGGAAAGCTATCTCTCCTCCGGCGAACCCGTCGGATCGCGCACGCTTACCCGCAGCCTGACCGAAAGCCTGTCTGCCGCGACGGTCCGCAACGTCATGCAAGATCTGGAGTTCCTGGGCCTGCTGAACAGCCCCCATGTGTCCGCCGGACGCATCCCCACACAGCAGGGCCTGCGCCTTTTCGTTGACAGTCTGCTCGAGGTGGGCTCGGTCGCCGCCGAAGATCGGGAAATCATGGATGCGGCCCTTGGGACCGGCGAAAAAGACGTCGCGACCCTGCTCGACAAGGTCAGCGCCAGCCTTTCTGCGATCACCAACGGCGCAAGCCTCGTGCTGTCTCCCAAGCAAGACGCCGCAATTCGCCACATCGAATTTGTCAGTCTCGCCGCCGATCGCGCGCTGGTGGTCTTGGTTTTTGCCAATGGGCATGTCGAAAACCGTATGATTACGCCGCCGCCCGGCCAAACCCCGTCCTCCATGCGCGAGGCGGCCAACTTCCTGAACGCCCTTGCCGAGGGCAAAACCCTGTCTGAACTGCGCCGCAGCGTAGGAGCCGAGATTACCAATCGCCGGCAGGAAATTGATTCCCTTGCCCGCGATCTTGTCGAAAGCGGCCTTGCGCTGTGGCAGGCGCAGGACGATCAGCCCGAACGTCTGATTGTTCGTGGGCGCGGCAATTTGCTTGCCGACAGTCGTGAAGCGCAGGACATTGACCGAATCCGCCATCTCTTTGATGACCTTGAACGCAAGCGCGACATCGCCGAGTTCCTCGATCTGACCGAGGGCGGCGACGGTGTGCGCATTTTTATTGGTTCAGAGAACAAGCTTTTTTCACTTTCGGGTTCCTCTCTGGTCGTCTCTCCCTATATGAACGCTGATCGACAGATCATCGGCGCCGTCGGCGTGATCGGACCGACGCGGCTTAACTATGGCCGCATCGTTCCAATCGTTGACTATACGGCGCAGCTGGTTGGTAAGCTTCTGTCCGAACGTGGCAGGGGCTAAAGCGTTACGAAAAGGCAAGGAAGACGACCATGGCGCAGGACACCCCGCCCACCGAGGATCTGAACCTCGAAGACCTCGAAACTTTCACCGCGGATGACGAGCTTGAGGCTCTGCGCGCCGAGCGTGACGAGTTGCGCGACCGCTTCATGCGCGCGCTTGCAGATGCCGAAAACTCGCGCAAACGGGCCGAGCGCGACCGGCGCGAGGCCGAGCAATATGGCGGCTCCAAACTGGCCCGCGATCTGCTGCCCGTTTACGATAACCTCAAGCGCGCGCTTGATGCCGCCAATGATGACACCCGCACGCAGGCTGCCGCTCTGATCGAAGGCGTCGAGTTGACCCTTCGCGAACTGACCAGCGTGATGACCAAACACAACGTCGCCCCGATCGAGCCCGCCATCGGCGAAAGCTTTGATCCGCAACTGCATCAGGCGATGTTTGAAGCTCCGGTTCCCGGCACCAAGGCTGGGCAGATCATTCAGGTCATGACCGTTGGCTTCATGCTGCATGACCGCCTGCTGCGTCCGGCACAGGTAGGCGTCTCCTCCAACACCGGCGCCTGATCGTCTTATTTGCAGGCGGGTGGTTCAGCCGCCCGCTTGCCCAAGCAGATCTCTTAATTCATAGATCACGCCCAAGGCTTCTTTCGGTGACAATTCATCGGGATGCAACGTTTTCAGCCGTTCCTCCACCGCTGAGATCTTTGCCACGGGCTTCGGCGCTGGGGCAGTTGCCACCATCCGAAACAGCGGCAGATCGTCAATCAACGCCATTTGTCGCCCGCCGCCGTCGCGCTCGCCTGATTCCAGGGCTTCCAGCACCGATTTTGCTCGCTCAATCACGGCCGGGGGCAGCCCTGCCAGTCGCGCCACCTGCACCCCATAACTGCGGTCGGCTGCACCCTGCCGCACCTCATGCAGGAAGATAAGCTCACCTTCCCATTCTTTCACGGCGACGGTTGCGTTCTCAACGCCCTCAAGCTTTCCGGCCAGACTGGTCATTTCGTGGTAATGCGTGGCAAACAGCGCCCGGCAGCGGTTCACACCGTGCAGATGTTCCAATGTGGCCCAGGCAATCGACAGCCCGTCATAGGTTGCCGTCCCGCGCCCGATCTCATCCAGAATGACCAGCGCCCGATCATCCGCCTGATTAAGAATCGCCGCCGTTTCAACCATCTCGACCATAAAGGTCGACCGCCCCCGCGCCAGATCGTCGCTCGCGCCCACCCGGCTGAACAACTGACTGACCAGACCGATATGCGCAGCCCTTGCAGGCACAAAACTGCCCGCCTGCGCCAAAAGCGCGATCAAGGCGTTTTGCCGCAGAAAGGTCGATTTACCGGCCATGTTCGGCCCGGTCAAAAGCCAGATTGCCGGTGTTTTGTTTGCCGTCAAACCGCAGTCATTGGCCACAAACGGTCCCGCGCTTTGCCGCCGCAAGGCCCGCTCCACCACCGGATGGCGTCCGCCCACAACTTCAAAGGCATGGCTGGAGTCTACAACCGGCTCTACCCAATCCTCTGAAATCGCAAGATCGGCCAAGGCCCCGGCCAAGTCGATCTCGGCCAAGGACCGCGCTGCCGCACCAATCGCCCCGGCCTGGTTCAAAACAGCGGCTCTAAACGCCTCATAGTGACGTTTTTCGATCTCGATCGCATGATTGCCCGCGTTCAGAATCCGCGTCTCGATCTCGCTCAGCGGCAAGGTTGTGAACCGCACCTGATTGGCGGTGGTTTGGCGATGGATAAAGGTTTCCGACAGCGGTGGGGCGAACATCTTTTCGGCGTGGGTCGCCGTTGTTTCGATGAAATAACCCAGCACATTGTTATGCTTGATCTTCAGGCTCTGCACGCCAGTCTGGGTGATGTAATCGGCCTGCATCGCCGCAACAACACCGCGCCCTTCGTCTCGCAGCCGCCGCGTCTCATCCAGTTCCGCATCAAAACCCACCGCCACAAAGCCGCCATCGCGCACCATCAGCGGTGGCTCGGCCACCAAGGCATCGTCCAACAGTGCCGTCAGCTGCTCATGCCCAACCAGTGCCCGTACGGCCGTCGCGAGGAGCGGCGGCACGCCGACGACGAGCATTTCAGAGATTTTCAGTGCCCCGGCCAACCCCGCGCGAATGGCGGTCAAATCCCGCGGCCCGCCGCGATCCAGCGCCAGCCGCGATAGGGCGCGGTCCATATCCGGCACCCGCCGCAACTCGGCTCGCAGCGTTTCGCGCAAGGCTGGGCTGTCCTTCAGGAATCGCACCGCCTCCAGCCGCGCGCCAATCACAGCCAAATCCCGTGATGGCCCTGACAGCCGCCGCTCCAACAGCCGCGCCCCCGCTGCCGTTACCGTCCGGTCCACCGCTGCCAAAAGCGAGCCTTCCCGCCCCCCGGACAAGGCCTGCGTGATCTCCAGATTGCGCCGGGTCGATGCATCAATCTGCACCAAACCGCCCGCCGCTTCGCGCAAGGGGGCGCGTAATAGCGGCAGTTTCCCCCGCTGCGTCAGGTCAAGATATTCAACCAGCGCACCCATTGCCGAAATCTCGGCCCTGTCAAAGGCGCCGAAAGCCTCCAGCGACGCCACTTCAAACAAACCGCAAAGCCGCTTTTCTGCACTTGTGGAATCAAACGTCCCCCGTGCCAACGCAGTCACGGCTGCCCCGGCCTCTTCAATCAGTGGGTAAAGATCGCGCTCTCGCGCCTCGCTGACCAGCACCTCGCGCGGGGCAAGTCGCGCCAGTTCCGGCGCCAGACGCACCTGCGGGCAGGCCATCACCCGCAACTCGCCGGTTGATATATCGGCCCAAGCCAGCGCAGCCTCGTCCCGAACCTCGGCCCATGCGGCGAGGAAGTTGTGTCGCCGCGCCTCTAGCAGCGAATCCTCGGTCAGTGTGCCAGGTGTCACCAGCCGCACCACATCGCGTTTCACCACCGACTTTGACCCGCGCTTTTTGGCCTCGGCGGGGTCTTCCATCTGCTCTGCAATCGCAACACGGAACCCCTTGCGGATCAACGCCAGAAGGTATCCCTCGGCTGCATGAACCGGCACGCCACACATCGCAATCGGCTCACCCAGATGAAATCCGCGCTTTGTCAGCGCAATGTCCAACGCTTCGGCCGCCGCAACCGCGTCGTCAAAGAACATCTCATAGAAATCGCCCATCCGATAAAAGAGCAGCGCGCCCGGATTGCGCGCCTTGATCTCCAGATATTGCGCCATCATCGGCGTGACGCTGTCTTCGCTCACGGTCATCTCCCCATAGGTCGAAAGACCCTACAAAAGCCACCGCGTGGCGAAAAGCCCGAATAGAGCGACTAGGCAGAGGCGTTTTGCGACGTTAAGACCCAAAGGATTGCAGAAGGATGGCCCCCTGATGACCAAAACCAAGATTACCCCGGAAGAGGCGCTTGCCTATCACTTTGAACCGCGCCCCGGCAAATATGACGTTGTCGCCTCCACCCCCATGGCCACCCAGCGCGATCTGTCGCTGGCCTATTCCCCGGGTGTCGCGGTTCCGGTGCAGGCTATCGCGGACAATCCTGCGACGGCCTATGACTATACGGTCAAGGGCAATATGGTTGCGGTGATCTCCAACGGTACGGCCATTTTGGGCATGGGCAACCTTGGCGCGCTGGCCTCCAAACCGGTGATGGAAGGAAAAGCGGTGCTGTTCAAACGCTTTGCCGACGTCAACGCCATCGACATTGAACTTGATACCGAAGACCCGGATGAAATCATCAAGGCGGTCAGCCTGATGGGGCCAACTTTCGGCGGCATCAACCTTGAAGACATCAAGGCGCCGGAATGTTTCATCATCGAACAGCGGCTGAAGGAAATCATGGACATTCCGGTGTTCCATGACGATCAGCACGGCACAGCGGTGATCTGCGCGGCGGGCCTTATCAACGCGCTGGAAATCAGCGGAAAGAAGATTGAAGACTGCCGCATTGTCCTGAACGGGGCAGGGGCTGCGGGCATCGCCTGTCTTGAGCTGATCAAGACCATGGGCGCGCGGCATGACAATTGCATCATGTGCGACACCAAGGGCGTTATCTACCAAGGCCGTACCGAGGGCATGAACCAGTGGAAATCGGCCCATGCCGCCAACACCGACGCCCGCACGTTGGAAGAGGCGATGAAGGGGGCGGATGTTTTCCTTGGTGTCTCTGCCAAAGGGGCCGTAACGCCCGAGATGGTCGCCTCCATGGCCGACAATCCGGTGATCTTCGCCATGGCGAACCCTGATCCGGAAATCACGCCCGAAGAGGCCCACGCTGTGCGTGCCGATGCCATCGTGGCCACCGGGCGGTCGGACTATCCGAACCAAGTCAACAACGTCCTCGGCTTTCCCTACCTGTTTCGCGGTGCCTTGGACATCCACGCCCGCGCCATCAATGACGAGATGAAGATCGCCTGCGCCAAGGCGCTGGCTGCACTGGCCCGCGAAGATGTGCCGGATGAGGTCGCCATGGCCTATGGTCGCAAGCTCTCGTTTGGCCGCGACTACATCATCCCGACGCCGTTCGATCCGCGTCTGATCTACGTTATTCCCCCTGCTGTCGCCAAAGCGGGCATGGATACCGGGGTTGCCCGCCGTCCGATCATTGACCTCAAAGCCTATGCTCAGACGCTCAAGGCGCGGATGGATCCGACCGCTTCGATCCTGCAAGGCATCCATGCACGCGCCAAACAGGCCCAAGCCCGGATGATCTTTGCCGAAGGTGATGATCCCCGCGTCTTGCGTGCTGCTGTTGCCTATCAACGCGCCGGTCTTGGCAAGGCGCTTGTCGTCGGTCGTGACGCCGATGTGCGCGAAAAGCTGGAAGCTGCGGGCCTTGCCGATGCCGTCCGCGAGTTGGAAATCGTCAACGCCGCGAATTCCCGTCATCTCGACCAGTACAAGGACTTCCTTTACCAGCGCCTGCAACGGCAGGGCTTTGACCGTCACGACGTTCACCGCCTTGCTGCGCGCGACCGGCATGTATTTTCGGCCCTTATGCTGCAACACGGTCATGGCGATGGCTTGGTGACAGGGGCCACCCGCAAATCTGCGCATATTCTGAACCTCATCAACCATGTCTTCGATGCCAAGGCTTCCGATGGCGCAGTGGGTGTGACGGCCGTGCTGCACAAGGGCAAGATCGTGCTGATCGGCGATACGCTGGTGCAGGAATGGCCCGAACCCACGGACCTTGCCACGATTGCAGTTCGCGCCGCTGGGGTTGCGCGCAATCTGGGTCTTGATCCGCGCGTGGCCTTCGTCTCGTTCTCCACCTTTGGCTATCCGGTGTCGGAACGCGCCAGCAAGATGCACGAAGCGCCCAAGGTGTTGGATGGCATGAAGGTAGACTTCGAATACGAAGGTGAGATGACCGTCGATGTGGCATTGAACCCTGATGTCATGGCGCAGTACCCGTTCTGCCGCCTGTCCGGCCCGGCCAATATTCTGGTGGTGCCTGCACGCCATTCGGCATCGATTTCGGTCAAGCTGATGCAGGAAATGGCCGGGGCTACCGTCATTGGCCCGATCCTGACTGGGGTGACAAAGCCGATCCAGATTTGTTCCACCAATTCCACGGTGAATGACATTCTGAACATGGCCGTCATGGCGGCCTGCAAAGTGGGCTGACCATTTTGGGGCGGGGTCAAACCCGCCCCAGACCCGTCAGTGCGTAAAGGCCTGATCACCCCAAACCGCCTTGACCCGTGCATCGCGGCCGCAGGATTCGCGATAGAATTTATATGCGTTGGATTGCCGTTTCGGCCCATTGCGCGTCAGGACAAAACCGCTGCCCTTGTAATAGTCCTGATGATATTCCTCGGCTTTCCAAAAGGGGCGGGCGTCAAGCACTGGCGTCACGATGGCACGCCCCAAGACCGCTTCCGCCTCTGCCACCGCGGCCTTTGCGGTCGCCCGTTGCTCCGCATTGGCCGCAAAAATCGCGGTCCGATAGGCGCTGCCCCGGTCGCAAAACTGCCCGCCGGCATCGGTCACATCAACCGAACGCAGGAATTTGGCGATCAGTTCAGCATAGCTGATCCGGGTGTTGTCGAACGTAATCTCGACAGCCTCGAAATGTCCTTCGTGATCGTCATAGGTCGGGTTTTTCGACGTGCCGCCGGTATATCCTGAAACCACATCCAGCACGCCCGCAACCTGTTCAAAATCAGACTCGACGCACCAAAAACAGCCACCGGCAACAATCGCCTTCTCGGTCTTTGCCTCAGCCCCTGTGCCGAAACCAACCAAGGCCACAGCCAGCAGTGTCGCAAGACGTCTTTGCATCCCCATGGTCGCCTCCTCTTTCCTGTCCGCCTCAGGGTCTACGCGGCAGGGCCAATCGGCAACTCACCCTTCTGCGAGGTCACGCAGAGGTGAAACCGCGCACCGCCTTCTGGACTTGGGGCGGCAAAGCCCCTATCTCGGGTCCACCATGGCCAAGATGTCCGACCCTAACAACAAACTGATCGCCGAAAACCGCCGCGCGCGGTTCGACTACCACATCGAATCCGATCTGGAAGCGGGTATCATGCTGTTGGGGTCCGAGGTGAAAAGCCTGCGGCAAGGCGGGTCGAATATCGCCGACAGCTATGCCAGCATCGAAAATGGCGAGTTGTGGCTGATCAACAGCTATATCGCGCCTTATCTTCAGGCCAAAACTTGGGGCCACGAAGAGCGTCGGCACCGCAAGCTGCTGGTGTCGCGCAAGGAATTGGGTCGGCTTTGGAATGCGGTGGGCCGCGAAGGCATGACGCTGGTGCCCTTGAAGTGGTATTTCAATGACCGCGGCATGGTGAAGGTCAAACTGGGCGTCGCCAAAGGCAAGAAGGTTGCCGACAAGCGCGAAACCAGCGCCAAGCGCGATTGGGACCGCCAGAAGGCCCGCCTGTTGAAGCAAGGCAGCCGCGACTGACTCTGCGTCAAGCCCGGTTTTCTTTGCCAGAAGGTTAACGATCAGGCAGAATTCCCCCTATCCGGGCCGACCTGGGCCAGGTCAAGTAACCCGGTGGGAAGCCCTTGCAGCAAGGCAGGGGCGCTATAGGGAAGGACGAGTATCATGGACCTTATTATCCAACTGATCGCTGGTGCCATTGGCGGCAATGCTGCGGGTGCCGTTTTGAAAAACCAAAGCCTCGGCACGCTTGGCAATTCGATTGCCGGGGTCATCGGTGGTGGCCTTGGTGGGCAGATCCTGGCCATGCTGGGCGGCGGCGCTGCGGCAGCCGGGGCTGCTGCGGGCGGTGGCCTTGACATCGGTTCCATCGTTGGATCGCTCGCTTCGGGCGGTGTTGGTGGCGGCGTGCTGATGGCCGTTGTCGGCATCCTGAAAAGCATGATGTCGAAGTGAGTATTTTGGCGCGGGCGCGTCTGGTGTCGCGCCCGCGCACCCTTGCAGGCAAGACCCCTTCGGGTTAGGTCCGGTTGATCCCTGACAGGAGACGCCGATGACCGCCTTCACCGACGATCCCAAAACACTTGTGTCCACCGCTTGGCTGGCTGCGCATCTGAAAGACCCCGATCTGCGGGTGATCGATGCCAGCTGGTATCTGCCCGACGCAGGCCGCGACCCACGCGCGGAATATGCCGCCGCCCATATCCCCGGCGCGCGGTTCTTTGACATTGATGAAATTACCGACAGCCGGTCGAACCTGCCCCATATGGCCCCCCAGCCCGAGAAGTTCGTGGCCCGGATGCGTGCCATGGGCATCGGCGATGGCCATCAGGTGGTGATCTATGACGGCGCGGGGCTGTTTTCGGCGGCCCGTGTCTGGTGGACCTTCCGTCTGATGGGCAAGACCGATGTTGCCGTTCTGGACGGCGGTTTTCCAAAATGGCAGGCCGAAGGGCGCGATGTGGAAGACATGCCGCCCGTCATGCGTGACCGCCACATGATGGTCAGCCGTCAGAACCATCTGGTCAAGGATGTGACCCAAGTGGCCCATGCCGCCAAACTGGGCGAGGCCGAGATCATCGATGCCCGCGGTGCGGCCCGGTTCAAGGGCGAGGCTCCCGAACCCCGGCCCGGTCTGCGCTCTGGCCATATTCCGGGGTCCAAGAATGTGCCTTTTGCGACGCTGCTGAACGCAGATGGCACGATGAAATCGGTGGATGCCATCCGCGCCACGTTTGAAGCGGCGGGCGTCAACCTGTCGAAACCCGCCATCACCACCTGTGGTTCTGGTGTCACCGCCGCTGTCCTGTCGCTCGCGCTAGAGCGGTTGGGCCATAAGAACCACGCGCTCTATGACGGCTCTTGGGCTGAATGGGGCATGTACGAAGACCTCGCCGTCGAGAAAGGCTGAAGACGAATGCTCGAAACCCTGAACCCGCAGCCGCAGGACAAGATCCTGCAACTGATCGCCATGTATCGCGATGATCCCCGGACCGATAAGATCGATCTGGGTGTTGGCGTTTACAAGGACGCAACCGGCCTGACCCCGGTGATGCGTGCCGTGAAAGCCGCAGAGAAAAAGCTGTGGGAAGCCGAAAAGACCAAGACCTACACCGGGCTTGCGGGTGAGCCTGCTTATAACGCCGCCATGGTCGAGATGATCCTTGGCGCGGGTTTTGCGGACCGCGCGGCGTCGGTGGCCACCCCCGGTGGCACCGGGGCCATTCGGCAGGCGCTGGAGTTGATCCGCATGTCCGCACCCGGCGCGACCATCTGGCTGTCGAACCCCACCTGGCCGAACCATCCGTCGATCATCAAATATCTCGGCATGCCGATGGCCGAATACCGTTATTTTGACGCCGCAACCCGCGGGGTCGATTTTGACGGTCTGATCGAAGATCTGGGCCGTGTGAAAGCAGGCGATGCCGTTTTGCTGCATGGCTGCTGCCACAACCCGACCGGGGCGAACCTGACACTTGATCAATGGGCCAAGGTCGTTGACCTTCTGGCTGCCAAGGGCGCAGTTCCCTTCGTTGACCTTGCCTATCAAGGCTTTGGCGATGGGCTGGAAGAAGACGCTGCCGCCACCCGTCTGGTTGCCGCCAAGTTCCCCGAGGTGCTGATTGCTGCGTCATGCTCGAAGGACTTCGGAATCTACCGCGAACGCACCGGCATTCTGATTGCGCTGACCAACCCCGACCGCAAGGCGGTGGTGCAGGGCAATCTGAACTTCCTGAACCGTCAGAACTACAGCTTCCCTCCCGATCATGGCGCGCGTCTGGTGACGATGATTTTGGAAGACGACACGCTGCGCGCCGATTGGAAGGCGGAGCTGGAAGAGGTGCGGCTGAACATGCTGTCGCTGCGCCAGCAGCTTGCGGCGGAACTACGCAAGTCCACCAATTCGGACCGCTTCGATTTCGTTGCCAACCATCGCGGCATGTTCAGCCGCCTTGGCCTGACCGAGGTTCAGGTGAACGTGCTGCGCGAAGAGCATGGCATCTACATGGTGGGTGACAGCCGCATCAACATCGCGGGCCTGAACACCAAAACCGTGCCGATCCTTGCCGCGGCGATTGCCAAGGTTGCCGGATAACCCATGCTCGCCGTCCTTCTGTCGCTTGGGGCGGCGATCGTCTTTTCACTTTCGGCCATGGCGGTTTCTGCCGTGGCCGGTCGGGTCGGGGTCTGGCAGCTTGGCCGCTGGCAGATGGGAATCGCCTTTGTCCTGACCGCACTTTCGTCCACCCTTGTCGGCGGTTGGTCCACCGTTCAGCCGTGGCAGTTTGGTCTTCTGGCAGCGTCCGCCGCCACGGGGATCATGCTGGCCACCACCACCTATCTGGCCGCCATCCATGCCGCCGGGCCGCGCGTGACGGCGCTGCTGTTTTCCCTCGCCGCGCCCTTTGCGGTTCTGGAGGGTTGGATAGTCTTGGGGGAGTCTCTGTCCGCGGCGCAGCTTGGCGGCATCGGCCTGATCCTGTTCGGCATCGTTCTTGCCATTTTGGCCGAGAACGACCCGCACCCAGACGACAAACCAGCCAAACCGCTGATGGTTGGGGTAACCTTGGGCGTCGTTACCGCGATCGGGCAGGCGACAGGCAGCCTTTTGGCCCGCCCGGCCATGGAGGCCGGGGTTGACCCCTTTGCTGCCATGGCGATCCGCTCTGGTCTGGGTGGGGTGTTTTTCATCGCGATGGCACTTTTTCCCTTTGCCCGCGCCAGCCAATTTCCCTCGGGACGCGATCTGCGGAACGTGTCCCTTTCCGCCTTCTTTGGCATGTTTTTGGGCATGTGCCTGATGATGGCGGCGCTTGGGTCTGGCGATGTCGGAATTGTCTCGACCCTGACCTCTACCACCCCCATCCTGATCCTGCCGATGGTCTGGTTCACGACCCGCCGCGCGCCGGGCTGGCCTGCTTGGGTCGGGGCGGGGCTGGCGGTACTTGGCACGGCGCTCATCAGCCTTGCCGCATGAAAAAGGCCCGCGACAAGCGCGGGCCTTTCGTTTGCATATGCCGAAGCTCAACCGTGATAGGCCTGTTCGCCATGGGCCGTCAGGTCAAGCCCCTGACGTTCCGTGTCATTGTCCACCCGTAGACCGATGGTCATGTCGACCAGCTTGTAAGCGACAAAGGACACAACGGCAGACCACACCACGGTGATCGCAACGCCTTCGATCTGGATCAGCAGTTGCGCAACCATGTCATAGTCGTCGCCCTTCACCCCGCCCAAGCTGCCGGCCGAGAACACACCCGTCAGAACCGCGCCGATGATCCCGCCGACGCCGTGGATGCCAAAGACATCAAGGCTGTCGTCGTATTTCAGCTTGTTCTTCACCACGGTGACGAAGAAATAGCAGACCGCCGCCGCAATCGCGCCAAGGGCAATGCCGCCCATCGGGCCGACCGTGCCACAGGCGGGCGTAATAGCGACCAGACCCGCCACCATGCCTGACGCCGCGCCCAGCATCGATGCCTTGCCGCGTTGGATGCCTTCCAGCACCGACCACACCAGCGTTGCCGCTGCCGTAGCGATAAAGGTGTTGATCATCGCCAGCGTTGCGCCGCCATTGGCCTCAAGGTTCGAACCCACGTTGAAACCAAACCAGCCGACCCACAGCATGGAGGCGCCGATCATCGTCATCACCATCGAATGCGGCGCCATGTTTTCGCGGCCATAGCCCACACGCTTGCCGATCACGATACAGCCGACCAGCGCCGCGATCCCGGCGTTGATATGCACCACGGTGCCGCCAGCAAAGTCGATCGCGCCCTTGGCAAAGAGATAGCCCGAGACATCCCAGACCATGTGCGCAATCGGGAAGTATGAGAAGGTCGCCCAGAGCAGCGAGAACACCAGAACCGCACTGAATTTTACCCGCTCTGCAAAGGCCCCGATGATAAGGGCGGGGGTGATGGCGGCAAAGGTCATCTGGAACACGATGAACAGATATTCCGGGATGACATAGCCCGCGCTGAAGGTCGCCGACATGCTCTCTGCCGTGACCCCGGCAAGAAACAGCTTGGCCGTGCCGCCCCAGATCGCGCTGGTGGACCCGCCGAAGGTGACGGAATAGCCATAAACCACCCAGACCACCATCATCAGGCAGGCGATGATCGTGGTTTGCATCAGAATCGACAGCATGTTCTTGCTGCGCACCAAACCGCCATAGAACAGTGCCAGACCCGGCAGGGTCATGAACAGCACCAACACGGATGAAATCATCATCCAGCTGACATCGCCCTTGTCCATCACAGGGGCGGCGGCCTCGGTGGTGGCTTCCTGTGCCAGTGCGGGCAGGGCTGCCAGCAAGGACGCTGTGGTAAGCATCAATTTTTTCATCGCGTGATCCCCTTACAGTGCGTCGTCGTCGGTATCGCCGGTGCGCACGCGCAGGGCTTTCTCGACATCCATGACGAAAATCTTGCCGTCGCCGATTTTCCCGGTCCGGGCGGTTTTGGTAATCGTATCGACCACGGCCTCGGCCATGCTGTCGGCCACCACGATTTCAAGCCGCATCTTCGGCACGAAATTCACCGCGTATTCGGCGCCGCGATAAATCTCGGTATGGCCCGACTGTGTGCCAAACCCCTTGATTTCGGTTACCATCATGCCCCGAACGGCGATCGCGGTCAGCGCCTCGCGCACCTCGTCCAGCTTGTAAGGCTTGATGGCGGCAATGATCATCTTCATGTCGCTCCCCTTTGCATCCTAGGGCCCACAGGCGGACCGCACCGGGAAATCAGGCGGCCTTCGCAGGTGCAGCACAAGTTTGAGACGGGGCAGAGGGCGGCTACAGCGGTGATTTGGCGCCAACTGCTGCATAAAGTTGCGGCAATGCCTGAAAATTGAGCGACCAGCGTAGGCGAATCATTGCCCACGACCCTTCGCAATCCGTGCCAAAGTCGTTAAGGTGACGCACAACAAGATCACGCAAAGACGGATCGGGCAGAGGCATGGCAGTAAAAGGTAATGGGCAACGCCCGATGGTGGCGGACCGGCGCTATGGTGCGCCGAAAACCACGCGCAAAGCCGCTGCGCCGCCGCCCCCTCGCAAACCGCGTAAAACCGCCAAAAAGCCGCAACGGGGGCTGATCGCCCGCTTTTTCGGATTCTTGTGGCGGCTGGTGTTCGGCATTGTGTGGCGGATCACGGTTGTCACCGCGCTGATCTTTGGCGGGATCGTGTTTTATTTCTATGCCCAGTTGCCCCCGGTGAATGACCTGCTCGACGGGCGTGCGCGTGGCTCTGTCACGCTTTTGGATCGCAATGACCGGGTTTTCGCTTGGCGCGGCGAAACTTTTGGCGGGCAGGTCACCGCCGAAAACGTGTCACGCTATTTGCATGATGCGGTGGTTGCGACCGAAGACAAGCGATTCTACCGTCATTTCGGGGTGTCGCCCCGGGGGATCGCCAGCGCGGTGCGCATCAACCTGTCCGAAGGCCGCGGGCCTTTGTCTGGCAATGGCGGCTCGACCATCACCCAGCAGGTGGCCAAACTTTTGTGCCTGGGCGTGGTCTACGATCAGGCCAAATGGAAATCCGAGGCCGATTACGAAGAAGATTGCCGGTCGGGCGGGGTGATGCGCAAGCTGAAGGAACTTCCCTTCGCCGTGGCGATGGAGGTGAAATACTCCAAGGAAGAGATCCTGACGATCTATTTCAACCGCGCCTATCTGGGCGCAGGCGCGCGCGGGTTCGAGGCGGCCGCGCAACGTTATTTCGGCATTTCTGCCCATGACGTCAGCCCGGCGCAGGCCGCGATGTTGGCGGGGCTTTTGAAGGCGCCGTCAAAATATGCGCCGACCTCCAATCTGCAACGCGCGCAAGATCGGGCGAACATCATCGTCGGGCTGATGGAGGAACAGGGTTATCTGACCACAGCCGAGGCTGACGAGGCGCGCGCGCATCCCGCACAGTTGTCGCAAGCGGCCCAGACCAAATCCGGCGGCTTCTTTGCCGATTGGGTGATGGAATCCGCGCCTTCTTTCCTGACGAAGGAGACGATGGAAGATGTGGTGATCCGCACCACATTGGACACCGATTTGCAAAAGAAGGCCGAAGAGGGGCTGGCGGCGGTCTTTGAAAACAAGATCAAGGACGGGTCCAACGCCCAAGCCGCCATTGTGGTAATGAGCGCGGACGGCGCCGTGCGCGCCATGGTCGGCGGGCGCAAGACGGAAGCGGCAGGCAGTTTCAACCGCGCGACCCAAGCGTTGCGGCAGACGGGGTCTGCCTTCAAACCCTTTGTCTATGCCGCGGCTTTGGATCAAGGCTGGTCGCCGATGGATTACGTCGAAGATACGCCGCTGACGATCAATATTCCCGGCTCTGGCCCGTGGACCCCAAAGAACTATGACGATGAGTTCAAAGGTCTTATCACGCTGACCCAAGCTCTTGAGGAAAGCCGCAACATTCCGGCAGTTCGCGTGTCTGAGGCTGCCGGGCGCGAGAATGTTCGCAAAATTGCCGCCGACTTTGGCATTGGCTCAGATATGGCAGCCGGTCCTGCCTTGGCGCTGGGCGCCAGCGAGGCGACGCTGATTGATATGACGGGGGCCTATGCGGGTATCCTGAACGGCGGCTCCTCGGTGCAGCCCTATGGCATCCGCATTCTGGAAGTGCCGGGCAACGAAGAGCTGAACATGTTCACCGAAACCGGTATTGGCGAACGTGTGATTTCCGAGCAAGCCGCCCAACAGTTGGTCTACATGATGGCGCAGGTGGTCAATTCGGGCACCGGCACGCGGGCACGGCTGGCGGATCGGCCCGTTGCGGGAAAGACTGGAACCACCACGGCGGGCCGCGATGCATGGTTCGTCGGCTTTACGGCGGATTATGTGGCGGGTGTCTGGATGGGCTATGATGACAACACACCGTTGAAGGGTGTCACGGGCGGTGGCTTGCCCGCCGAAATCTGGCATGAGGTGATGACGCGGGTTCATGATGGTCTGCCTGTCACGGAATTGCCGATGATTGTGCCAACCCCGCGCCAGCCCCCAGTGCAAGGCTATGGACAGGATGCCGGACTGGGTGGCGATCCGGGGGCTGGCCAAGGCGGCTTTTTCCAAAGTTTGGACGAGGCGCTGGGCGGTGGTGGGCAGCAGCCCATACAGGAAGAGAAGGGTCTTCTGGAAAAGCTGCAAGAAGAGCAGCGTTAAACCGTGGCGCGGCCCATTCGGGCCATTTGCACCGCCAAAATCCCCGCCGTCGCCACGGCAACGCCCAGCATGTCCAATGCGCTGATCTTTTCGCCCAGCAGCACCGAGGCAATCAAAACGCCAAAGAACGGATTCAAAAAGTGAAAGGCCGAGGCCTTTACCGCGCCGATCCGCCCAACCAGCGAGAACCAGATCAATGTGGCGGTCAGCCCCGGAACAATGATCTGATAGGCAAAAGCCATAGCAAGCCGCGGCGTTAACGTGACATGCAGCGGCTCCATCGCCATGGCGACCAGCGCCAATGCGGCTGAACCCACCAGCATTTGCAACCCGACGACCATCAACAGGTTACCCCCCGCACTTGCCCCCCGCACCGTCAGGGTCGCAACCGCAAGCGCGGTTGCCCCAATCACGCACAGGGCGGCGGATACCGGATCTGCCCCCGCCTCGATCCGGCTTCCCATGATCAGGGCGACCCCGGCAAATCCGGCAAGCATCCCAGCAAGACCCAAAGACGACAACCGCTCTCCGCGCAGGATCCGGCCCAAGCCCGCAACGATCAGCGGCATGGACGAGGCGATGATCGAGGCGAGCGAGGCTTCGATCCGCTGAAGGGCTAAGAAAAACAGGCCAAGATAAAGCGCGTTTTGGCACAGGCCAAAGATGACGACGGCCCGCGCCTGCGGGCGGGGCAGGCGCCAGTCCTGACCAAGCAAGCGGGCGACCAGAACGGCGAGCCCGCCAGAAATCAGAAAACGCAGGGCCAGCGACCATAGGGGTGGGGCGTCCAGTAGGATGATGCGGGCCGAGGCAAAGGCCGATGACCACATCACGGCAAAGATCAGCCCCAAAGCAATGGCTTTGATGTCCATAGTGCCCGCCCCAGATCGTTTCATAAAAAAAAGGGCCGCCCAGGGCGACCCTTTTCAGCCATTTTATCGGCCAAGCGATCAGGCGTTGACGCTGTCTTTCAGCGCTTTCGCGATCGAGAATTTCACCTGCTTGTCAGCGGGCTTTTTCACCATTTCATTGGTGGCCGGGTTGCGCACCATACGCTCTGCGCGTTCACGGCAGACGACCTTGCCCAGACCCGGCAGCGTCACAGCGCCGCCTGCGGCGACTTCCTTGGCCACGACTTCGGCGATCGCGTCCAGTGCGGCGCCAGCGGTTTTCTTGTCGGCGCCCATGGCTTCGGCAATTGCAGCCACGAGTTGAGTCTTGGTCATCGGTTTGGTCATTACGTTAGTCCTTCGATTGGGGCCGGCTTCGTTGCCCGGTCATAACCTGCCTTGCGGCGACGGCTTGGCTTCCCATGTTTCAAGCCTGTAAGGCAAGGGGTTTTTCCTTTGCGAGGCTGCTTTTTCGCTGCTGGCGAAGCGTCAAAGGAAAGCGGTTTCCTCAAAACTCCGCAACTTTCGACTGTGAATCCGTGCAACAGGCGTTTCGCGCAGCCGCTCCATCGCGCGAATTCCGATCTGCAAATGGCGGCTGACTTGCGTCTTGTAAAAATCGCTGGCCATGCCCGGCAATTTCAATTCGCCATGCAAGGGCTTGTCACTGACGCACAGCAGCGTGCCGTAAGGCACCCGAAACCGGAACCCATTGGCGGCGATGGTCGCGCTTTCCATATCCAGTGCGATGGCGCGCGATTGTGACAGGCGCCGCACCGGGCCGGATTGGTCACGCAATTCCCAGTTGCGATTGTCGATCGTGGCAACCGTACCTGTCCGCATGATGCGCTTCAGGTCATACCCCTTGAGCTGCGTGACCTCAGCCACCGCTTCTTCCAGCGCAATCTGGATTTCTGCCAAGGCTGGGATCGGCACCCAGACGGGCAGATCGTCGTCCAGCACATGGTCTTCTCGCAAATAGGCGTGGGCCAGGCAGAAATCGCCCAATGACTGCGTGTTACGCAGACCCGCGCAATGCCCGACCATCAACCACGCATGTGGGCGCAAGACGGCGATATGATCCGTCGCGGTTTTGGCATTGGACGGGCCAACGCCGATGTTGACCAGCGTGATGCCCTGCCCATCAGCGCGTTTCAGGTGATAGGTCGGCATCTGGGGCATTTTCGATGGCGGCACGATCGGACCATCGGGGGTGAAGATCTCTTGATTCCCGGTGGCGACGAAACTGACGTAACCTTGCGATTTGTCGGCCAGCATGGTGCGGGCATAGGACTCAAATTCGTCGACGTAAAACTGATAGTTGGTGAACAGCACATGGTTCTGGAAATGCGCCGCATCGGTTGCCGTATAATGCGACAACCGCGCCAGCGAGTAATCCACCCGCTGCGCCGTAAAGGGCGCCAGGGGCATCGAGCCGTCATCGTTGAAGGTGCGGGTGCCGTTGACGATGTCATCGTTGGTGGTGGCAAGATCGGGCACATCAAAGACGTCCCGCAGGGAAAACTCCAACACGCCTTCCTGCGGCACGGCGACGTTTGGGTTGCCAGCGACCGCGAAATGCACCGGGATCGGGGTTTGGGATGGCCCGATCTGCACCGTCACGCCGTGGTTTTCCATCAAAAGCGCGATTTGCTGGGTCAGATAGGCGCGAAACAGGTCGGGCCGGGTGATCGTTGTGGAATAGGTGCCGGGACCCGCGACATGGCCAAAGGACAGGCGGCTGTCGACCTTGGCATGGCTGATCACCGTCAGGCGGATTTCGGGGTAAAAGGCGCGGATCCGGGTTGCCGGTTTGCCGTCGAGAACCGCTGTGCTGAAATGGCGCGCGAGAAAGCTTGTGGCGTCTTGGTACAGCGCCTCCAGCCGTTCAACGGCCAGCGCCGCGTTGTCAAAGGATTGCGAAGCGGCTTGGTCTGGTGTCAGCAGCGGAGTGGGGTCGTCTTGCATCTGTCCTATCTTCCGTTTGATCGCACATCTAAACCGAAAGCGGGCAAGTCTCGCAAGTGAAGTCTTGGTGACAGGACGGTGCGCGTAAGCTGAAGCTGGGGCAAGATGTCCCGCCGATCAAGCCTTGCCGCCGCGCAGCGCTGTCGCAATAGTGCGGCCATGACCACGTTGCTTTCCCTTGGCCACGGCTATACATCCAGCGCCCTTGCAGCCCGGCTTGTCCCGCTGGGCTGGACCGTTATCGGCACCTGCCGTGATCCGGCGCGGGCCGATATTCTGCGTGCCGCAGGGGTGGAGCCTCTGCTGTTGCCCGCCGATCTTTCCCCCGCTTTGGCGCGGGTGAGCCATGTTTTGGCCGCTGCGGCACCGGATGCGCAGGGCGATCCGTTCCTGCGGATGGCGGGTGCTGCGCTGCGGGCGGCCCATTCGCGTTGGGTGGGGTATCTGTCGACAACGGCAGTTTATGGCGACCATCAGGGCGCTTGGGTCGATGAGGCAACGCCGATCAACCCGCAATCCTTGCGCGCCCGACAACGGGTGCAGGCCGAAGCGGCGTGGCTGGCCACCGGTTTGCCGGTTCATATCTTCCGGCTGGCGGGGATTTATGGACCCGGCCGTGGTCCGTTTGAAAAGGTGCGGGACGGCAGCGCGCGGCGGATCATCAAACCCGGACAGGTGTTTTCTCGCATCCATGTCGCGGATATTGCCGAAACACTCCTCGCCTCGATCCGTCGACCGAACCCCGGTGCGATCTACAATGTCTGCGACGATGACCCGGCTCCGGCGGAGGATGTGTTGAGCCATGCCGCGCATCTGCTTGGCCTGCCGGAACCGCCCGCCATTCCCTATGATGAGGCCGAGATGACCCCGCTGGCCCGCAGCTTTTATGCGGAGTCAAAACGGGTGCGTAATGATCGGATCAAGACGGAACTGGGGGTGAAGCTGCGCTATCCAGATTACCGCGCTGGATTGGCAGAGCTGCTCAAGTCGCAATAATCTTGCAATACTGCAAGAATCGTGCAGATTGGAATCATGAAATCTGATTCCGATCTTGGTCCCCGTATCCGCGCCCTGCGCCTGTCACGCCAGCTTTCACTGGCCGAAGTGGCCTCAGGCACGGGCGTGTCAGAGGCCACGATGAGCCGGATTGAAACAGGCCATAGCCAAGTTTCGGCCCCGCATCTTTATGGGCTGGCACAGATGTTTGGCGTCGAGATTGCCGATTTCTTCCGGCAAGACCCCCCGCTTCGTGGCCGCCGCAGCCTGACGCGCGCAGGGGAAGGGGTGGCCTTCGTCACCCCCCGGCTTGAGGCGCGCCTTATGGCCGGGGATCTGCGCCACAAGGCCATGCACCCGTTCGTCAACCGCACCCGCGTGCATGATCTGGAACAGGTTGGCGGGTTGTTGGCCCATGCGGGTGAGGAATATCTGCATGTGCTGCAAGGCCCGTTGATCGTGGTGTCGCAATCTTACACACCGCTGCGTCTGGAAACCGGTGACAGCCTGTATTTCGACGCCACTGACCCCCATGCCTATCTGACCGATCAAGGGGCCGAGGCCGTGTTCCTTGTTGTCTCGTCGGCCATCGCCCCCCATCCGCTTGCAAAGGACGCGCCAAATGAGTGATGCCATTCTTGCCGAAATTCTTCTGCCAACGCAGGAGTTGCGCAACGATTTGCCGTTCTACACCAAGACGCTTGGCATGCGGCTTGAGAATATCTTTCCCGCGGATAATCCGTCGGTTGCCTCGCTTTCTGGCCATGGATTGCGGGTGCGGATCGATAAATCCGCCAAGGTGAGCCCCGGCAAAATTCGCATCCTGACCGACGATCCTGCCAGGTTTGCCGGCGGGCAAACCCATCTGACCGCGCCGAATGGCACCGAGATTGAGGTCGTCCCGCTGACCCCGCGTTTGGTGCAGCCGGAAACCACCCATGAGTTCGGCGTGCGGCGTCTGAAAGACTCCGCACCTTGGGTCATCGGTCGGGCTGGTATGCAATATCGCGATCTGATCCCCAGCCGTCTGGGCGGGTCGATCATTGCCAGCCATATCCGCATCCCCGACGGCGGCCCGGTGCCGGATATGGTGCATTACCATACCGTCGGCTTTCAGCTGATCTATTGCTACAAGGGTTGGGTTGACGTCCTTTACGAGGATCAGGGCAATGAGATGTTGCGCCTGTCGGCGGGTGATTGCGTGATCCAACCGCCGGAAATCCGCCACCGGGTTTGCCACGCCTCGCCCAATATCGAGGTGATCGAAATTGGCGTTCCTGCCGAGCATATCACGACGATCGACCACAACATGACCTTGCCAAACGGCCAAGGCGACCCGGCGCGCGAATGGCAGGGCCAGCGGTTTGTGCATCACGTGAAAGACAAGGCCACTTGGCAGCCGTTCCGTATACCGGGCTTTAGTGCCCGCGATACGGGCATTGCGGCAGGGACCAAAGGCGTCGCCAATATTCAGGTCGCAAAGTTCGATGGCGGCACCCCGCCTGCGACGATGCATGATACGGACATTCATTTCACCTTTGTTCTGGAAGGCACGATGGCCCTGAAAGCCAAGGGGGAGCCGGACCGTACGCTTTCGGCTGGTGATGCCTTTGTCCTGCCGCCGGGACTGGCGGCGCAATACAGTGACTGTTCGGCCGATCTGGAACTCTTGGAGGCCACCTTGCCTGCGGGGTTCACCACCACCGTGACCAGTCTCTAACGGCGGGTGAGGATAAGTACGCCACAGGTCACGATGATCGCCGCGCCAATGAGCGTAGCGGCATCGGGCCGCTCGCCAAAGACGGCCATGCCAAGGGCCAAGGCGAACAGCAGGCGCGTGTAGCGAAAGGGTGTGACGGCCGAAACCTCACCGGTGCGCATGGCGCGGGTCAGAAAACTGTAGCCAAGGACACCAAAGACCGTGGCCCCAAGAATCTTGACGGCCTCGGGCGCGGTCGGAAGGTCTGGGCCTTGGGTGAAGGCCAAGATCACCGCGCCTGAAAAGGCCAGCACCAGAAAGCCTGCCGTGCCAAGCTGGGCGTTTGACAGGGCAGGGGGTGCGGCGCGGGTTGCAAGGTCACGACCCGCAAAGCCAAGCAGCCCAATCACCGCCAAAAGAGACAGCGCGTCAAACCCTGAAAGGCCGGGCCGCAAGATCACCAGAACCCCGATGAAGCCGAGGCCGGTCAAAATCCAGCGCCTTGCGCCGACCGTTTCACCAAAAATCACAGCCGCCCCAAGGACCACGACCAAGGGTGTTGCCTGCAAAATGGATGAGGCAACGGAAAGTGGCGTCAAGGCGATGGCAAGGGCGTAGAAAAGCCGCCCCACCACTTCGAAGGTCGAACGCACCGCCATGGTTCGCGACAACAGCGCGTCCGGCAGGGCCGTTTCGCCGGCACGAAATGAGGTGAGCGCAAACCACAGGGCACCGCAGAGGCCCATGACCAACAAGACCTGACCAACGGGCAGGCTTTGCGCGGCGGATTTGAGGAACATGTCCTCCACGGCAAACCCGGCCATGGACAAGGTCATGAACAGGCTGCCGCGTTGGTTGTCGGTCATCGGAAAACTCCTCGTCGTCTTCGACGCTCGTCGTGAAATCTCGACAAGCGCCGGACCGTCGAGGACCCCGGGCTTAGATCAGCCCCGCGTGCTGCATCGCAGCCTTGATGCGGGCCTTAGTGCCATCGGTCAAGGTGACCAGGGGCAGGCGCACATCTTC
>JACCDN010341188.1_pt1 | contig 42183 bp, 34 predicted proteins | sample 7441691 | NCBI WGS metagenome assembly JACCDN01 (sample SAMN15323439, study PRJNA562643) | freshwater metagenome | isolation source: river surface water | place: USA:Blue River Watershed | collected 2017-08-16 | reverse complement strand
CAGTGGAGCGTCAATTGCACGACTGTGGCATTGTGTATTTTCCTGGACACCCATATCTCGCTTGTATCATGACTCGGGGAGAAAACACCGAAACATTGAAAGAGGTTATTGCGCAAATTTCTCGCTTCATCTACCAAAAGATTGATGATCAGTACTAAGCACTTTTTTTTCTGCTTGGACGGGTGTATACTAGAGGGGAACTTGGTTATATTTTTTGTTTATGCCACCACGTGTAACGCGGACTACTCGTCTCAAACCTCAAGAATCAGGTGATGTACCGGTCGCTTCAGTGCCACGACCGAAGTCCCTGTGGCCAGTGGTACTGGTTCTCGGGATGCTCCTGTGTTTGGCGTTGGCAGTAGCAGGGTATTTCTACTACCAGTATCGTCATTCTGCGCAGATAGCTGATGCCAAGGAGATTGCCGATTTGTCTCAAGAAATCGGTCAGTTTATGATCTTGCCTGAGGGTGAGACGCCGACTCTCGCCACGGTCACTGATCGTGAAAAGCTCGCTGAGCAGCCATTCTTCCAAAAGGCTGAAAATGGCGATAAGGTCCTTATCTATAGCCAGACGGGTCGAGCTATCCTGTATCGGCCCAGCCAGAAGAAGATTGTAGACGTGACCACTGTCAATATCAATACGCCAGGGGTGACCCAGCCAACTGAATCAGTACCCGCACCGGCACCAGCACCAGAAGCTGCCGTCGAGGCACCACTCATTGCCAGGGTTGCTCTCTACAATGGCTCGAAGACAGTCGGTATCACCAATACGTTGGAGAAACAACTGACGAGCGCCTTCCCGAATATCGCGGTTGTGACCAAGGATACGGCTCAAAAAAGCGACTATACTCAGACTATTGTAGTCGATGTTACGGGGAAGAGCGTTGAGCTTGCTACCAAAATGGCTGAGAATCTCGGAGGTATCGTGGCTGGACTCCCCAATGGTGAAACAGCCCCATCGGATGCGGACCTCCTTATCATTGTGGGACAAAAATAGTCCGTTAGACCCACACTTTCTCCGGGCGAGTCCCGGAGATTTGCTTTTTAGGGCCATTTGGCGCTACCGTATGAGTATGAGTAGTACGACCGAAGAAATCAAAGCCAGGATCAATATTGTTGAATTGGTCGGCACCTATGTCCGGTTGGAGAAATCCGGCGCCCACTACAAGGCCTGTTGCCCGTTTCATCAGGAACGTTCGCCATCTTTCATGGTGAATGAAGAGCGGAACATGTGGCACTGTTTTGGCTGCGGCAAAGGAGGGGACGCCTTTGCTTTTGTCATGGAGATTGAGGGACTCGACTTTCGAGAGGCACTCACCATGCTCGCTGAAAAGGCCGGTGTTGAACTCCCTAAGTACCAAGCAAGCGAACCAGGGCAAAAGGAGAACAAAGATCGCCTTTTTACCCTCCTTGAGCTTGCCACCAAGTTCTACGAGAAACAGCTCTGGGATGGCGTCGGCAAGGACCAGATTCTCACCTATCTCCGGGGGCGGGGACTCACGGATGAGAGTATTCGGACATTTCGCCTCGGCTACGCACCAGACGGCTGGCGACACCAGATAGAATTTTTTACCGGCAAAGGCTTTACGCTCGCTGAGATGGAGCAGGCAGGTTTGATTATTAAAAAATCTTCTGAGTCTCAGTCTAATGACTACCAACTAAAAGCCAATAGCTCAAGTCATTATGACCGATTTCGCGACCGGATTATGTTCCCCATCTTCGATATCTTTGGGCACGTCATTGGCTATTCGGCTCGGGTGGCGCCAGGAGGGGATGAGTCACAGGCCAAGTACATCAATACGCCCGAGACCCCGATCTATCACAAGAGTCGGGCCCTCTATGGCCTCTTTCAGGCCAAGCAAGCCATGAAGCAAGCAGGGATAACGATAGTAGTGGAGGGGAATATGGACGTCATCGCCATGCACCAGGCTGGCCTCGCCCACACGGTTGCTGTTTCTGGGACAGCGCTCACTGATGAGCAGTTGAATCTCATGAAGCGTTACGGGAACGAAGTACGCCTCTTCTTTGATATGGACGGTGCCGGACAGAAGGCAGCAAGGAAGAGTGCCGAGCTCGCTCTCGAAAAGGAGCTCCGAGTCAGTATGGTGGCGCTCCCATTTGGTAAGGACGCGGCCGATATGGGCCGGGACAATGTCGAGACGTTACGCCAGGTAGTAGCTGAGGCGATACCAGCTCAGGAATATTTCCTCCGGACAAGTGTCGGGAAATACGATACCGCGACGGCCAATGGCAAGCGCCAGGTAGTGGATGAGTATGTTGCCCTCCTCCGAGTCATCCGGAACCCGATCGAGCGTGCCGAAGCCGTAAAGGCCCTCGCCCGAGCCATCGACATGGACGAGCGCCTCATCACGGGCATGGTCAATCAGCTTTTTCTCGAGCAGGTACGTCGTGATGGGCCGGCGATACCTCGTCCGCCCGAGGATCCCTTTCGTGATCAGCACACCTTTGGCAAACGCTCGGAGCTCCTCAGGGAAGAGATTATCGCCCTCATGTATACTGAGCCCGCGGTCTGTCGCACGCTCCTCGGTCGGTTGGCTGACAATGAAGTGCGGACTTTTTTTGAAGCCCATCCACTCTACTTCTTTTTGGTCCAGTCTGGTGGGACTCGTGATCCGCTCTCGCTTATCGAAGACAAAGAGCGCAAGGCCGAAGCGACGCGCCTGTCGTTTCGGGTCCTCGAGTCACCCGAGGTCTCAGGGATAGCAGGGGAAGAGCGTCTTACCAAATTGACCGAGATGGCCGAGCGCTATCTCTTGGACCTCCACACCGAAGTGACGAAGCGAGAAAAGCTCCTCTATCTCGAAAAAGCACTGGCCGAGGCTCGAGCGAGCAAGGACAAGGTGCTTGAGCAAAAACTTCTCGCCGAATTTGTAGCGATATCAGGAAAGGCGTAGGGCTTCCCTCGTGAGACAAGATTTGCTATGATACAATACCTCTAGAAGAAGCGCTCTCAATACAGATGAGCCAAGAGGAATTCCTAATGTTTTTAACCCGCCCACTATGGCAACCAAGAAAGCGAAGAAAGTGCTGAAGAAGGCAAAAAAGGTGGTCAAAAAGAAGGTCGTGAAGAAGGCTAAGAAACCCGCGCACAAAAAATCTGCCACCAAAGTAAAGAAAACTATGAAAAAGGCAACCAAGAAAGTTGCCAAAAAGGCCCCGGCCAAATCAAAGAAGAAAGTCGCTAAAAAGAAGGTCACCAAAAAGGCCCCGGCCAAATCAAAGAAGAAGGTTGCCAAGAAGTCAGCGAGCAAAGAAGCCAAGGCTGAAACCAAGCAAAACGCTTTTGATGAACTCTTGTTTCGGGGCAAGCAGCGTGGCTTTGTGACGGAAGATGAGATCATTCACATCCTCCCGGATGTCGAACAAGACCTCGAAGGCCTCGAGACGCTCTATGAGCGTCTGGAGACTTCTGGCGTCCGTGTGGTCGGGTCCGAAGAAATGCTTAAGCTCGAGACTGACAAGGTAGGGGAAGAGTTTGGCAAGAAAAAAGGCAAAGCCAAAAAGGAATCCGCTCCAGCCAAGCCTAAGGAGAAGATGATGGATATGGGCGACGAGGCCGATGGGACATCAGACTTGGTCCAGATGTATTTGAAGGAAATTGGTCGAGTCTCGCTCCTCTCTGGTGAAGAAGAAGTGCGTCTCGCCAAAGCTATCGAGAAGAATGACTTGAATGCCAAGCAGCGTCTGACCGAGGCCAACCTCCGTCTTGTGGTGTCTATCGCCAAGAAGTACGTTGGTCGCTCGCACAACCTCTCACTCCTCGACCTTATCCAGGAGGGGAATATCGGCCTTTTCCGAGCCGTGGAGAAGTTTGACTACCGAAAGGGGTTCAAGTTTTCGACCTATGCCACCTGGTGGATTCGCCAGGCCATCACTCGAGCCCTCGCTGACCAGTCCCGCACCATCCGTATCCCGGTTCACATGGTAGAGACCATCAACAAGTATGCTCAGGTAACCCGTCGCCTCGTGCAGGAGCTCGGTCGTGAGCCTCTCGCCGAAGAGATCGCGGCTGAAATGAACCTCGAAGTTGAGAAGATTCGCCACATCCAAAAGATTTCTCAGGAGACTGTCTCGCTCGAGACCTCGGTCGGAGACAACGAGGATGATAGCGTCCTTGGTGATTTTATCGAAGATACCGAGACTGTCATGCCTCACCAGGCCGCGTCTCGCAAGCTCTTGAAATCCCATATCTCTGATATTTTGAGCGAGCTCACTCCACGTGAACAAAAGATCCTCCGCATCCGCTTTGGACTCGAAGACGGCGTCACGCATACTCTCGAAGAAGTCGGACAGGAGTTCGGCGTCACCCGTGAGCGTATCCGTCAGATTGAGGCCAAGGCACTGGAGAAAATCCGTGAGCACGAACACCTCCGCAAGCTCAAGGACTACTAATTGACGGCTGTATTCAAAATGCGGTATTCTGAATCCCTCACCCTTCCAGGTGGGGGAGTTTTCTTTCCAACAAAGTGAGGAATGAATGATTATTCGTTATTGGAGGGTCTTTGGTTGCCTTGAGCAGTCGGCGGTTTGGGAGGCACTTACTGCCCTGGAACTGCGGGTTGACCCAGATTTCTTGAGCACCGGGCTGGTCGTTGGAGTTCGGATTGATCGGCAAGATTGCGAGCGGGCAGTTCGCGTTATCACGCTGGCGGAACAGGCAGGGTTCGTGACGATCCACCAATTCATGGTGAGACGCATGACCCGACTCATTTCAATCGTGGCAGATGTGGGTGATGCGCGCCTACTCTCGCTGATTGAGGGTTGCCTCGTGCAACGATCGTTTCAATCAGGTTGGCCAGTGGAAACCCCGGACGAACTGGGAGATGTCCGTACGTTGGCACCCTTTGAGCTGGTAGCCCCCGGTAGGGAATCGTACCTGGCGGGGGGCATCACACCTCCTTCAGGTATACAACCGCATGGCTACACAGCGCGAGGAACGAACTATCCCTCTCAGATGTGACATGGCTATGCATCGCTACCCTGATGCGACAGCTCTCGGCCTCGATCCGTGCTATCCTTGTCCGAGACCAATACCGACTGAGATCATCCGCGACTTGGTGGTGATCTATCCGGACTACTGGTCCCTCGAGAAGCGGGTACGCACGGGTCAGCTGGTGCTCCATCGGGCGATTGCTTCACGGGTTCTCCGAGGGTTTAGTCGGCTCTGTGCGGCGCACTTCCCTATTTATTCCATGGTGCCCATCGTGGCCTATGGTTGGGATGACCTTCGGTCGATGGAGGCCAACAATTCGAGCGGATGGAACTACCGCACCATTGCTGGTTCAGTACCACCTCGACCCTCGCTTCACGCCTATGGTTTGGCCTTTGATCTGAACCCTCTATGGAATCCTTGCTGTTCCGAGGGCCTTTGGACTCCCGATGCGCCATATGTTCCCGATGCGCTAGGTAGTCTCCCGCAAGACTCCTGGATAGTCCGGATGTTCGAGGACATGGGCTTTACTTGGGGTGGACGGTGGCGGGAGCCCTTTGACCCCCAGCATTTCCAGATGCGTCTGGACCAAATCTAGCAGAGGCTTACCGGCCACGCCCGGCAAGCCTTTTTTCTTTTGTTTGAGCCGAGCCTTGCCAGAACCGCTAATTTTGCTATAATCAACCTGTTCCTTTTTGGATGATGCTACATTCCGGCGTAGCTCAGCGGTAGAGCAGGTGACTGTTAATCACTTGGTCATAGGTTCGAATCCTATCGCCGGAGCATAAATGAAAAAATCCTTCTTTTGAGGGATTTTTTCGTTTCTATTCTCCTCCGGCGATAGGATTCGAACGGGAAGGGGTCGGGAAACGGGAGTTTCCCGTTTGGGGTGACCGAGTCTTCGAGGGCTAGAGGGTGGAAGCCCTATAGAGCGCATCCGCCAGCTGGCGGAGAGCAGTGAGTGTTCCTATCGCCGGAGCAATGAGTTAGTGCTGATGCAAAGAAACGGGTTCGTCGACTGGCGGAAGCCCGTTTTTTTGTTCCCTTTATAGCGGAAGGAATCTGATATACTGTAGCAGGACCAATAACATCATAAATATATGCCAGGACACATACTGCTTATTGGTGGAGGTGAGATTAGCAAGGGAGAGACAAAAATTATAGATGACAAGTTAAAATCACTGGTCCCTCCTGCCTCGAAACTCCTTTTTTTCCCAACGGCTGCTGGAGACAGCGAAGGGTATATTCAGACGATAGCGCAGGTGTTCGGCGATACGTTTGAAGTTGTTTCTGTCACCGAGGCTCAGGGCAGGGAGTATGCTGTAAAGCAGCTCCAAACGGCTCAGGCGGTGTATCTCGGAGGCGGTCGCACCGAACTCTTACTTAATTTATTTGAAAAATGGGAGTTGACTGCCAGCCTGAAGGAGCTTCTCAATAGAGGTGGAGTCGTTTCTGGTATCAGCGCGGGTGCTCAGGCTCTTTCGGCTGCATACACCGACTTTGATGAAAAAGGATTTATGGAAACCAAGACGGGATGGAATTTTTCGGACGTCTATTGTATTGTCCATGCTAAAGAGGAGCAGATCGTTAAGGCTTTTGACGCGTATCAGAAGAGCGGTACGCAAGTAGATATTCCTTTTGTGGCGATTGGCGAGCGGGCCGCGTGGCATATCCATGCTGAAGGAGCAGAAAAAATCGGCGAAGGACCGGTGTGGTTTGCTTCTGAGTGCGTGATTGACAATGGGGTAAAAGCGTTATAGTCTGTATAATTTCGTTTATAGCGGAAGGAATCTGATATACTGTAGCTGAATCAATAACAACATGAATATATGGCGACGCTCAACCCGTGGATCAACTTCAATGGCAATGCCGAAGAGGCATTTACGTTTTATAAATCGGTGTTTGGTGGGGAGTTTGCGAAGGTAGTGCGCTTCAAGGATATTGCGAGTGAAGAATTCCCCGTGGCAGAAAAAGAAGAAAATAAAATAATGTACATTGCTTTGCCTATTAGCGAGAGTACGGTACTGGTAGCCAATGATGTGCCCGAGGTTTTGGGACGTGTCAACGAACGCGAAAATCGAAGTAAAATTTTGGTCAGGGTAGAAAGTAAAGTTGAGGCTGACCGAGTATTCTCTGGCCTGTCGGCAGGTGGAGAAGTAGAGGGATCCATGGGAGACGGTCCGTGGGGATCATACGCGGGCATGTTTCGGGATAAATACGGTATCGAGTGGATTATCGAGACTGTCCCTAGTAATTGACAATAGAAAAACAAGGCAACTAAATGCCTTGTTTTTTGTTGGCCAGAGGAGAACTTAGCCTCGCCTGGTGGCGTCAATCGTGGCGACATCGATTTTCTTCATGGTCATCATCGCATCGAAAGCACGCTTGGCCTCGGCTCCACCAGCGGCGAGAGCGTCTGAGAGCGTGCGAGGGGTGATCTGCCAGGATACGCCAAAGCGGTCCTTGCACCAGCCACACTCGCTCTCCATACCACCGTTTCCGACGATAGCGTTCCAGTAGCGATCCGTCTCTTCTTGGTCTTCAGTGGTGATTTGAAAAGAAAAGGCCTCACTCTGTTTGAATACTGGGCCACCATTGAGACCCATGCAGGGGATACCACAGACGGTGAACATGACCGTGAGCACATCACCTGCTTTACCATCCGGATAGTCACTCGGTGCACGAAAGACGGCCGTGACAGCACTGTCGGGGAAGGTCGAGGCATAAAAATTGGCGGCAGCTTCTGCATCTTTATCAAACCAGAGACAAATAGTATTCTTTGACATCATATGTTTAGGGATTAAATTATACTGGTATTATACTCTCAAGCTTACCGTATAGGGAAATCGCCCAATCTTCCGCTTCCAGAAGGCGTGATACTATTGAAGGGGAGGACCAATCGGGGGTGTATACTGACTATGTTTGGTACTAACAAATAATTTGGCTACCAAGTATGAAATATACAGAGTATTTGGAGACACTTCCGGTAGGGACGTGTCCATTTTGTGTCTCAGATGATCGGCGACTTATTGAGAATAGTACTGCTTACGTCACGTACGCTCTCGCCCCGTACCACAAGCATCACCTGCTCATTATTCCCAAAGAGCATCGGAAATCGTTTTTTGATATGAGTCCAGAGGAGTGGGGAGATATCTGGGATTTGGCTCAGAAGAGTTCACGCATCCTCCGCTATCTCGGGTATGACAACTATTCGCTCATGGTTCGTGAAGGCGTGAGTAGCGGCAAGAGTGTGGAACACCTGCACTATCACCTCGTTCCCAATATTCGGATGGGTGACCTGGATCATGCCAACAACGTTCGGAGTGTACTCTCCCAAGATGAGGTGAGGGCTCTGGTACAGGAGATGAAAGATGTTATAGAACAGTTGTAGCCAGATAGTAAAGCGTTGATTATTCAATTTTATATTTTACCCTTATGAAGGAACAGATTACCGTAGAGACTGTGGTTCAGGCACCAGTGAGCCAGGTCTGGCAGTGCTGGACAAACCCCGAGCATATTACCAAGTGGTGCTTTGCCTCAGACGACTGGTGCGCTCCGATGGCTACGAACGATGTGCACGTTGGGGGTGTGTTTACGACGAGGATGGAGGCCAAGGATAAGAGCGCGGGATTTGATTTTGGAGGAACCTACACGGTTGTTGAGGAAGAGAAGCGTTTGGACTATGTGATGAATGGTGAGGATGAGAGAAAAGTGAGTATCTTGTTTACTGTAGAGGGAGAGGGCTGTCGCGTCACTGAAACCTTTGAAGCCGAGAGCGAGAACCCACTCGAAATGCAACGGGCTGGTTGGCAGTCGATCCTTGAGAATTTCCGACAGTACGTAGAATTAGTCTGATATGCAGAAAGCGAAGAAAATCGAACTGTATCTCAAGAAAAATCCGAGTGCGACGGAGCGCGATCTGGAGCGCAAGTTTGGCTTGACCCGCACCGAAGCCCGGATAATTCTCGGTGGCACATCCCATGAGGAGCGAGGCGAGGCGAAAAGTTTCTGGCGCTCCTGGTACGGATCCGAAAAAAAGGTGATGTGGACGCTCTTGGCTCTCGCATGTGTCGTGCGGGGGTTGTATGCTTTTTTCCTCATGCGAGAGGACGCTCTCCTCGTACCGCTCCATGATGCCCTGTACTATCTCAAGTGGGCCGAGGAGATTGTGACCGCCGGCTGGCTCGGTGATCGGGCCTTTTTTACGGAGCCACTCTATGCCTATCTCTTGGCTCTCGCTCTCACACTTTTTGGTTCAGCTGGTTCGCTGGCCCTCCTCGTGCTTCAGTTTGTTCTCGGGGCACTCGCCCCACTCGGACTCTATTTCCTCTCGCGACGCCTCCTCAATCGTGAAGCGGCCTTGGTCACCGGTCTTCTCGCCACACTCTACGGGCCATTTTTGTTCTATGAGGGACTTCTCCTCAAAACCAGTCTCGAGGTCTCACTCCTTCCCTGGGTACTCCTCCTTATTTTTTACGCCTTTGAAAAGGGAAAGCCCGTGTTCTTTTTTGGGAGTGGCATAGCTTTGGGCGTAATCTCACTCATCAAGGGGAACAACCTTCTCTGGGTACCAGTAGTGATTGGACTCCTCCTCTCTTCACGACAGTACGCGCTTACTCGGCGTTTGCTCCTATCAGGGTGCTTGGTGATTGGCGTCGCGCTCGCCATCTTCCCAGTCACGGTGCGAAACTACGCTGTATCACATGACTTTGTCCTCACCAACTACTCGTTTGGATTGGCACTCTACCAGGGCAACTGGTGGGGTGGGGATGGCTCGACCGCACTCGTTCCACCATTCCTCCGGCCTGATCCTCGCTATGAGGAAACGGATGCCGTCGGGATGGCTGAGGCGTCTCTCGGACATACCCTCGCTCCGTCACAGGTCTCGAGTTTCTGGGTACGCCAAGCCTTGAGTGATATGAGCGAGGCACCAGGACACTTTCTGGCGACCCTCTGGAACAAGGTACTTCTCATCTTCAACCACTCGGAGTTTAGTGATAACTATCAGTACAGCTACTATCGGGATACCATTCCGCTCCTCTGGTTCCTCCCCAATTTTTGGCTGGTGAGTATATTTGCGGTGGTAGGGGGAATTCTCTTTTTCCGGAGAGATTTCTGGGAGACGATGCGACCTGAGGGGAGGTTGCAGGGACGATCATTCCTCCTTTTCTTCGGTGCTTCCATCCTGGTCCTTCTCTTGACCACGGTCAATGCTCGCTATCGCCTGCCACTTCTCCCGTTTTTCCTCATCCTAGCGGGTGGAGCTATCGTCTACTTCTTTCGTTCTGCGCGTGAAGGACACCACCTCCCTCTCGTGACTCCCATCGCCGGTGTGCTCCTAGTACTTCTCCTCTCGTGGTATCCTTTGCCTCTGGTGCGGTTTGATACGGTGGCGCAGTCGTACCATGCCCTCGGCTATCAGGCGCTCTCAGCCGGGCAGTACGGAGAAGCACAAACATTGTTCACCAAGACGCTCGCGGTTGATCCGCAGTATGCCTGGGCCTATGGCAATCTGATGCTCACCAATCTCGCTCTCGGCCAGGTGACCGAAGCTGAAGGAGCCCTCAAGAAGCTCCTTGTCTTGCGAAGTGATGATCTTTCGAACTATCGACTCCTCGCGTTCTTCCGTGAGGTGCGAGACCTCCCATCTGCTGAGAGAGAGGCTCGGGTGAAGACCTATGTGACTAGAGACGAAACCCCTCCGTATGACCCAGATTGGCACGAGGCTGAGCGTCTCCTCCTTGCAGGGGATGACCGCGGAGCCGAGAACGCCCTCAGGCGCTCCCTGATTCGCTATCCAGATGCCCCAGCATCTACCATGGCTCTCTCGGCGCTCTTGAAGAAAGCGGGCAAAACCGAAGAAGCGAAACGTCTCCTCACGAGAGTAGTAGAGAATCATCCAGAATTATTCCCGGTCCGCTACAATCTCGCCAACCTGTATATTATGGAAGAAAATTACGGCAAGGCAGTCGAGCTCCTCCGTGATATCTATGAGTTTACGCCGGAACTTGGTGAGACCTGGTACAACTATGCGGTGGCGCTCATCAAACAAAAACGTAATAGTGAAGCGATACCGGTGATGCAGGCCTATATCGATCGTTACCAGGACGATGCCTCGCGTAAGACAGTTGTGGAAAAATTCAGGACGGCGCTTGCACCAGCCCCGAATACCATTGAGTCACTATTGCCTGGAAAACGCTGAGAGGGGAGGGTACAATTTATCGCTTATCTAAGCCATTTTAATAGGAGCTTGACCAAAACACTAGGAAAAGAGCGAAAAAAGCGCTATGATAAGGGACGAAGCAGTAATTCATAAGATGATTTTATGGCGAAGTCGAATGCGGCATTCATGAAGCCGATGAAGGTGAGTGCAGAGTTGGCAGTAGTGGTCGGTCCTGGACCGATGCCTCGGTCAGAAGTCGTGAAGGCTCTCTGGGTCTATATCAAGAAGAATAATCTCCAGAATCCACAGAACAAGCGGAACATCCTCGCGGACGATGCGCTCAAGGCCGTGTTTGCTGGCAAGGCTGAAGTGACGATGTTTGAAATGACCAAGCTCGTTTCTGCTCACCTCTCATAATTTGAGGAAGCCAAAAGAAAAGACAGCCCTTCGGGGCTGTCTTTTTCTAGGGCAACTTACATGGCCATATCATGTGGTGCCACGCTCGGACTGAAGAGCTCTGGGCTGAGCATCCCAAAGATCATGGCGACATGAGCAACAACGAGGAAGATACCGACAAACGTCGCGTGGAGCTTCATCTTGCCCGTATCATCGAGTCCACGACCGATCATGCCGAGTTCGAGGAGTGCTATCCCACCGAGAGGAAAGATGCCAGCGAGATAGGAGAGCACCGCGATGACATCGGCCGGACCACGCCAACCGCCCGTGAGCGTGAGCGGGATGACGGCATTCTTCATGAGCGTGAGGAAGACCGGTACAAAGTAGATACCAGCCATGATACCGGCATAGCGATTGATACGGCGCACCGTGCCCCCAAAGTTACGGGTGAAGAGGAGGACGAGCTCGGTGATGGCGATAGTCTCGGCCAGGATAACCGGGATAGCCATGTAGATGATGAGGTTCCAGGGCTGGTTGGTCGCGAGGAGCTCCATGTAGTGAGTCATGTTCATAAGAGAAGAAATAATAGTAAACGGAACCGAAGCGAGATTGGATTTAGGGCGCCTTGGGATGGAGGATGCCGTCAGCAAAGAGTGAGACGAGCGGTGAACGGATTGTCTCGAGCGCCCCCGGTGGCGAGGAGAATCCTGGTCCGAGGAGTGGATCTCGAAGCGCGAGCCTCATGAGGGGTCGGAACCAGAGGAGGAGTCCGAAGAAGACCGGCAGGATGACCAGCATATAGTGTTGCCAGGTGTCGATGTGGGCCCCGAGGTCTCCGCCAGGGAGAGACTGGAGCACGAGGTAGGGACAGTCGGACATGGTCATCCCGGCCATAGCCATATGACTCATATGTGAGAGGCTCACGATCGCAAGAAAGAGGTAGCCAATGAGGAGGAGTGGGGCGAGGGCACGCATATAGAGTAGACCAGAGTTTACTCTCCTAGTATAGCACTGACCGTCAAGCGCTTGATTTTCTGGTCTCTCTCTGGTACAGTAGCTCTCTGGAAGATTGTCCCAACATGTATCGGACAATTTTTCTTTTGTATCTATCACACAATACTATGGCCACACCCAAACCATCATCGTCTCCCTATATAGTCGTCAAACGAAGTAGCGCGGGCTTAGGCCTCTTTGCCATCGCCCCGATCAAAAAGGGGACGACCATCATCGAGTACATCGGTGAGCGAGTCCCGACCTCAGTGGGAGATGAGCGCGACAACCGCTATATGTTCAATGTGAATACCCGCTGGGACATAGATGGCAGTCCTCGCTACAACACCGCCCGCTACGCCAACCACTCCTGCCGTCCCAACTGCGAGGCCCTCAACCGTCGGGGTCGCGTCTTTATCGTGGCCAAGCGTAACATCAAGGAGGGAGAGGAAATCACCTACCACTACGGCAAAGACCACTTCGAGGGCTTCATCCAAAAACTCGGTTGCCGTTGTGTGAAATGCTCCAACTAAAGTCCATTGACTTTTCTTAAAACTTCTGTCATAGTTCCTTTCATTCATACATACTATGCCCGAAGAAATTATCTATCCTATTCGTATCAATCGCTACCTGGCGCAAAAGGGCCTCGCCACTCGGCGTGGCGCTGATGAATTGATCGAGGCTGGTCTCGTCCGAATCGGAGGGAGGACGGCAGTTCTTGGTGACAAAGTCGAGAACGCCGAGACCTATGTCGAAGTGATCAAGGATGCCAAGCGTCCGGGCAAGAAGCACCAGTACGTCGCCTACTACAAGCCTCGGGGCATCATCACTCATTCGCCTGCGGAGTGGGAGCAGTCGATCGAGCAGGTCTCTGGTTACGCCGGGACTTTCCCAGTGGGGCGTCTCGACAAGGACTCTGAGGGCCTCATCATCCTCACGAACGATGGTCGAGTGACCGAGCGCATGCTCCACCCTCGCTATCAGCACGAGAAAGAGTACAAAGTCATCGTCCGCGAGGACATCCCCGGGAATCTCAAGCGCATGCTCGAGGACGGTGTCTACAATGCAGGGGAGTGGCTCAAAGCCAAAAAGGTCATTGTCGTCCCGCCACATACGCTCCATATTGTTCTCACCGAAGGGAAGAAGCACCATATACGGCGTATGCTCTCGGAGGCCCGCCTCACGGTGGAGCAGCTGATCCGTACCCGGGTCATGGATATCCACCTCGGTGCCCTCAAGTCAGGCAAGGGTCGCGTCCTCGAGGGCCCCGCTCGCCGAGCCTTTCTCCAGAGCATCGAACTTCAGGATCTCTAAAAATCTATCCAAAGAGAACCGATCAAACACCCGTGAGGGTGTTTTTTATATGGGGTTGACATACCCCCAGGGGGGTATTATGATGGGAGTATAAACAGTGTGAGAATCACATGAATACATCCAAGCAAAAGATCGAGCGACGACTCAAGATCATCGCCGGGCAGGTGCGGGGACTTGAGGAGATGGTAGCGAAAGACGCCTACTGCATCGATGTCATCACTCAGACCTCGGCTGTGAAGCAGGCCCTCACTGCTATCGAGGATATGATGATGGAGAGTCACTTGAGTACCTGTGTTATCAGACAAATCAAAGGTGGCCAGGAAGCAAAGGCCAAAGCCGAAATCCTCAAGGTGTACCAATTGAAACGTAAATAGTAATAAAAAATATATGTCGTCACCATTCTCGACGTTGGCCATCGCTCTCATGATCCTGACAGGAATTGTTGGGGTAGGTATCGGCTATGCTCTCACTCCAGAGTACCGGCTCTCTATGTATGAAAAAAACACGATGGACTTGGGGCGTCCTGATCGGACGCTTGATCTCCGCTACGTGAATGCGATGATTGCGCACCATCGTGGGGCGATGCTTCTTGCTGAACAGGCCAAAAAGAGTGAACGCGTTGAAGTCAAAAAACTAGCCGAAGCGATTCTCGCAGATGAGCCCAAGGCCATTGCCGAATTGTATGCCTGGAAGAATGACTGGTATCGGGATACGAGAAGGGTCACAGATCCTATCGTTCCCAAACTGGGGGACTACGACAAAACGTTTGATCTGCGATTTTTGAATGCGCTCATTGCACATCATGAAACTGGTGTCATCATGACCGAGGACGTTCGGGTCAAATCAAGTCGGAGCACCGTACTCGATAACGCTGACGCCGTCGAAGCGTTTCTCAAGGGCGGTATCACCATGCTCTCTGGATGGCGCAGCACCTGGTATAACCTGTAAGTTTTATGAATAAAAATACCTTTGCCGTCACCGGCATGCACTGCGCGAGTTGTGCGACGATTATATCGAAAGCACTCAAAAAAGTAGCGGGAGTGAAAGAAGCTGAAGTTAACTATGCGACTGAAAAGGCTACGGTTGTGTTTGACTCACAAAGCGTATCAGTGGACGAGATGAACACGGCCGTCACCAAATATGGATATGAGCTCGTTACGGAAGGAGAGGAAAAGCATTCAGGAGAGGCTCATGCGGATGTAAAGGGAAAAGGAACAGAGATGGCTTCACAGAGGGCCAAGACCGAGTTTGTCGTGCCAATAGCCCTCGGGGTATTCTTCATCATGATGTGGGATATTGCCGGGAAAACACTGTCTTTTGTGCCCAATCTGCCGCTCCCTATGGAGCTCTTTAATGTTATCGCCCTGGCACTTTCCACCGTGGTAATGTTTTGGATCGGGCGTCCGTTTATCGATGGCGTGACGCGTTTCGTGCGCTATCGAGTAGCCAACATGGATACCCTCATCGGTATCGGGACGCTCACTGCCTATCTCTACAGTGCGGTAATCACACTTCTCCCTCAGGTGCGCGAACGCTTCCTGTTACCGGAGTACACGTATTTTGACGTGGTGATTGTGGTGATTGGGTTTGTCACTCTCGGGAAGTATCTCGAGACCCGTTCGAAAGAAAAAACGGGTGAAGCGATTGAAAAACTGCTCAACCTTCAGGCCAAAACAGCTCTGGTGCGGCGTGATGGCCAAGAAGTGGAAGTGCCGATGAGTGAGGTCGTGGTCGGTGACGTGGTCATTGTGAAGCCGGGAGGCAAGATCCCGGTCGACGGGACTATCCTCACTGGCGATACCTCTATCGATGAGTCGATGATTACTGGCGAATCTATCCCGATTGATAAAAAACCAGGTGATGTAGTGATCGGGGCGACTCTCAACAAGCAGGGGAGTATTACCATAAGTGCTACCAAAGTGGGCACCGATACGATGCTGTCGCAGATTATTGCCATGGTTGAGGACGCCCAGGGGTCCAAGGCACCTATTCAGGCAACGGCCGACAGAATCTCGAGCATCTTTGTTCCCGTGGTTTTGGGGATCGCTTTTTTCTCACTTCTTCTCTGGGTAATAGTGGGCTCGATTTTTCTCGGGCAGACGCTGGCAATTTCATATGGCATCTTGTCTTTTGTGGGGGTACTCGTGATTGCCTGCCCCTGTGCACTGGGGCTCGCGACTCCAACCGCTATCATTGTGGGCGTCGGCAAAGGAGCACAGTACGGGATCCTGGTGAAGGACGCAACGAGCCTGGAGCTCCTGAGTCAGGTTGATACGATTGTGCTCGATAAAACAGGTACGATCACCAAAGGCAACCCCGAGGTCACAGACGTGCACGTACTCGATGCTGCGTATGATGAAAAGCAGATCCTTGCTCTGGTGGGGAGTGTCGAAAAAATGTCCGAACATCCCTTGGCCGAAGCGATGGTAGCTCGGGCGCAAGCGGTCGGAGCGGACTTCATGCCCGTGACAGATTTCCAGGCGCTCGAAGGAGTGGGCGTCAAAGCGAGTAGTGGAGAAAAAGAAATTTTTATTCACAAACCAGAGAAGGGCGAGCAGGATACAGCGCTCAACGCACTTCAGTCAGAGGGGAAGACGGTCATTATCGTGGAGATTGATGGTAAGCGCGCAGGACTGATCGCACTGTCCGATACTCTCAAGGACGAATCAGTGGCAGCTATCCGGAGTCTTCATCAGAAGGGTATCGAGGTCATCATGCTCACGGGAGACAATATGGCCGTGGCAGAGCGTATCGCCAAGGAGGCTGGTATCGATACCGTGATAGCCGAAGTCATGCCACAGGAAAAAGCCGGCAAGATCAAAGAACTTCAGGCGATGGGCAAAGTGGTCGCCATGGTAGGGGATGGTATCAATGATGCTCCAGCGCTCACGCAGGCACATGTCGGGATTGCGATGGCCACTGGTACTGATATTGCTATAGAATCAGCCGGGGTGACACTCCTTCATGGTGATCTACGCAAGATTGCCCAAGCGATCGAGCTCTCACGAGCCACGCTCTCAACCGTGAAGCAGAACCTGTTCTGGGCCTTCATCTACAATGTGGTGGGGATACCGGTCGCGGCCGGACTCCTCTTTCCGCTCTGGGGCATTATCTTGAATCCAGTCTTTGCCGGGCTCGCCATGGCACTCTCGAGTGTCTCAGTCGTCAGTAATTCGCTTCGCCTCAAAACGAAAAAACTCTAATACTATGGAACGCACGTACACCTTTCATGTTTCGGGGATGCACTGTCAGTCTTGTGTCTTGTTGACCGAAGGCGAGACGATGGAGTACCCGGGGGTGAGTCAGGCCCGGACCGACTTGGCGAGTGAGACACTGACCGTGACAGGGGATTTTGGCGACGAGACACCCGAAGCAATCGCCACGGAACTGAGTATCGCGCTTCAGAAGCACGGCTATAGTCTCTCGGTAGACCGGCCAGAGCGAGGAGTGGACTGGTCACCCTTTCGAGTGGCGCTTCCTCTGGCCCTCATCTTGGTTGCGCTCTTTGTCGCCCTCCAAAAGACTGGCCTCGTCAATATCGTGGATACCAGTAGCGTCTCCTATGGCACCGTATTTATCATCGGTATCATCGCCTCGCTCTCGACGTGCATGGCGGTGGTCGGTGGTTTGGTCTTGTCGCTCTCGGCAACCTTTGCCAAGGAGGGCGAGACCATGCGGCCACAAGTATTGTTTCATCTCGGACGACTCGTCTCCTTCTTTGTCTTGGGTGGAGTGATTGGGTCTATCGGTGCCAACTTTACCCTAAACACCGAGATGACTTTTATTCTCAGCCTGATTGTCGGCCTCGTCATGCTCCTCCTCGGCATCAATCTCCTCGACGTGTTTCCTTGGGCCAAGAAGTTCCAGCCGGCCATGCCACGCTTCCTCTCACGTCACGCGCTCGGTATCACCCGCTTCAACCATTCGCTCACACCACTCCTCGTGGGCATCGCTACGTTTTTTCTCCCGTGTGGTTTCACCCAGTCTATGCAGATCTATAGTCTGACGACGGGGAGCTTTTGGCAGGGGGCACTCACGATGTTCATCTTTGCTCTCGGGACGCTCCCGGTCTTGGGACTGATTAGCTTCGGATCTTTTCAGATTGAGCATAGCCCCAAGAAGGACCTCTTCTTCAAGACTGCGGGTCTCATCGTTATCATGTTTGCGCTCTTCAACCTCATCAATAGCTTGGTCATCATCGGTCTTATCCCTGCGGTCTTTAATTTTTGAATGATACAGTTATGAAAATATTTTTTGGTGCTACAGTGATAGCGGTGCTTGCTCTCGGTGGGTATATCATCTCCAGTCTCAGTGATCAGGAGGCTAGTCCAGCCCCGAGCACACCAGGGAGTAATGTGAGTGTGGTCGATGGGACGCAGATTATTACCCTGAGTGCCAAAGGGGGCTATCAACCCAAACGGAGCGTGGCAGTAGCTGGCCTCCCGACCATCCTCCGGGTCAACACCAATGGTACTTTTGACTGTTCCTCTGCTCTCCGGATTCCGAGCCTCAAGGTGAGTGAAAACCTGCCTATGAACGGGACCACTGATATCAAGCTCGGTACGTTGTCAGCGGGAACTATCCAGGGGAACTGTGGTATGGGCATGTATCCTTTTGAAATCCAGGTCAATTGAGCTTTGTCACAGAAAGGCATAGAATGAAAGGGAAACATAATGTTACTCACGTATGGATATTGTGTCACATGGGCTCTACGGGGGAGTGGCCTTTGGGCGTAAGAATCGCACCAACTTCTGGCTCTCTTTTTTCTTTGGCATCGCACCGGACCTGTTCTCCTTTGGCTTCTACACCGCGGGGACCTGGATCGGGCTCTTTGATCATCCTGATTGGTCATCGGGCCAGCATCCTGATCCGTCCCAGATTCCTCAGTTTGTTTCTACCTTCTATGACTATACCCATAGTCTGGTTATTTTTGCCCTCGTCTTTGGTTTGGTCTGGCTCATCCGCCGGAGACCGTGGTGGATTATGGCTGGCTGGGGACTCCATATCCTAGTCGACATCCCGACTCACTCGAGCGCTTTTTTTCCGACCCCGTTTCTCTTCCCGCTTTCTGACTTCCATATCGATGGTCACCCGTGGAGCACACCAGAGATCTTTCTTCCGAACGTCATCCTCCTTATCGCGCTCTATACCTGGTTCTACGTTGTGAAACCAAGGCGAGAGCAGGGGAAGACACTTGCCCCTTGATTTTTCTCGGAAAAGGTGCTATAATAGATATAGAACTGAAAAAACGGGTGCCTCACGGGTAGCCGTTTTTCCTTTTTCTAAGGCATTTTATGAGAAACAAACACACGAATACAATTCAAAAACGTGACATCCTGGCTCGCGCCTTGGATGTTCCTGTTGCTTCACTGAGTCTCTCGACCGATACTTTTTATGGTGCCTTTCTCTCACTGGCTGCAGTAGTCACTGTGCTCCTCTATGGGGCGAGCGGTGCCGTGGCCAATACTGAGATAGCCTTTGCACCAGTGATCAACCCGCGCCAAGTAATTCTGGAGAACAAGGTGGACAAGCTCGTTGGTGGCTATCCGATTGCACAGATGACAGAGATAATTGCCAAGCAAGACAAAACAACCGCTGCCTTTCTGGTGGGTATCGCCAAAAAAGAAAGTAACTGGGGTAAGCGTGTCCCGCGAGCTGAGGACGGTTCTGACTGTTACAACTACTGGGGCTACCGTGGGGCTGGATCACGCGGTATCGCCATGGGCCATGGTTGCTTCGGTAGTCCCGAAGAGGCGGTCGGTGTGGTCGGGGGACGGATCGACACTCTGGTTCACGAATACAACTTTCGGACCGCTGCCGAGATGGTGGTCTGGAAATGTGGTTGGAGCTGTGACGGGCATAGCAATCAGAGCGTGAAAAAGTGGATTGCTGACGTCGCTCTCTACAAAGGAAAAATCTCCAATTAAAGAGCAGGACCTCCACCAGCTCCCTTCCACAAGGAGCTGGTTTTTGTATGGTGATGGTACCGCTTGACAAGAATGTCATTTTGCGGTACGGTGAAGTGTCCTGTTTTATGAGGGAAATATAAAAAAGAGTAATGATGTATCTCTGCATCCAGGCTCTTTTTTTGTTTATCTTTTACGTTGACGGTTGTGGCAAAACAGATATCGGTGGTCATCCCGACTTTGAACGAGGAGGGGAATATTGTGCCTTTGGTAAAGCGCCTGGCGCGCGTTTTTGAGGAGCGCTCCCTCGGGGGAGAGCTTCTTTTTATTGATGACCATTCGACGGATGAGACTCGAGCTCTCATCGCGAAACTGACTCCAGAATATGCTGAGACCTTTACTATTTCTTGTCACCTAAAGAGAGGACAGCGAGGTAAGGCCCAGTCACTCATCGAGGGCTTTGCGCTCGCGGAGTTCGACACCATTGTCATGATTGATGCTGACCTCCAGTACCCACCCGAGGCCATCCCCGGGATGCTTGATCGTCTCACAGCCGGGGCAGACATCGTCGTCGCCGACCGCAAAGAGCATGATACCAATTTTCTGCGCAAGCTTTTGAGCAAGACCTTTAGTCTCGTTTTTTCTCGTTTCCTCCATGACCTCCACTGCGACAGTCAGTCAGGGCTCAAGGTGTTTCGTAAAAAGATTCTCCGTGAGGTGACACTCCATCCGACACCGTGGACCTTTGATATGGAGTTCCTCCTCTCGGCTCGGAACTATGGCTACATCATCGACTCGGTCCATATCACCTTTGCCGAACGTCAGGCTGGTACGTCGAAGCTCAATCCGCTTCGCGCCATGATAGAAATTGGTTGGAGTGCCCTCCGGCTCAAGTGGCAGGGACATACTCCATTTATCATCGAGCCAGAAACTGGCGACTCGATGGTGGGAGCAGGTATTGCTCACAACCGTCAGCGCTTTGTCACTCACACGACCCTCCATCATCACATCTCCGCCCTTCGCACCTTTGCTCCTTGGCAGCGCAACCTGATTTGGGCCGTTGTCCTCACGATTGGAGCGGGTCTCATTATTCGTCCGCTCGAGACGGGGATCACGGTGGTGGCGGTACTCACCATCATCTATTTTATCGATGCCATGTTCAACCTCTTCCTGGTGATGAAGAGCTTGAAGACCCCACCAGAACTCTCGAGTACGGTAGAGGAGCTCACTGCCATCGACGAAGCCACTCTCCCGGTTTACTCCGTTCTCTGCCCGCTCTACAAAGAAGCCCACATGCTCCCGACGTTCGTTTCGGCTATGCAGGGTCTTGACTGGCCGAAGAACAAACTCGATGTCCTTCTCCTTCTCGAAGAAAACGATCCCGAGACCATCGCGGCAGCGCGCGCTATGGATCTCCCGAGCTATGTCCGCATCCTAGTGGTTCCTCACTCGATGCCCAAGACCAAACCCAAGGCCTGTAACTACGGCTTGTCTTTTGCGAGTGGTGAGTATGTCGTCATCTATGACGCCGAGGATATTCCTGAGCCATCACAACTGAAGAAAGCCTATCTCGGATTCAAAAACTCTGACCCATCCGTCCGGTGTCTCCAGGCTAAGCTCAATTACTTCAACCCGCACCAGAACCTCCTCACTCGACTCTTTACGGCCGAGTATTCACTCTGGTTCGATGTCATCCTCCCGGGACTCCAGTCGATCAATACCTCGATTCCACTCGGTGGGACGAGCAATCACTTTCGTACGGCTGACCTCCTCGAACTTGAGGGTTGGGATCCATTCAATGTGACGGAGGACTGTGACCTCGGTGCCCGTATCTTTAAGCGTGGTTTCCGGACCGCGATCATTGATTCGGTGACGCTCGAAGAAGCCAACAGTGATGTGAAAAACTGGATCCGTCAGCGTTCCCGCTGGATCAAAGGCTACATGCAGACCTACCTCGTCCACATGCGTCATCCGGTTGCCTTTGTCCGTGAGAATGGCTGGCATGCCCTCATCTTTCAGTTGGTGGTCGGAGGCAAGATCGGCTTTATGTTTATCAATCCGTTTCTGTGGCTGGCGACCGTCACCTACTTTACCCTCTATGCCATCGTCGGTCCGACCCTCGAAGCGCTCTTCCCTCCACTCGTGTTTTACTTTGCGGCTATATCGCTTGTCTTTGGGAACTTCCTCTACCTCTACTACTACATGATTGGGACGGCCAAGCGTGAGCACTTCCAGGTGGTGAAGTATGTGTTCCTCGTGCCGTTCTACTGGTTCCTCGTGAGCTGGGCCGCGTTCATTGGGCTTTATGAACTCATCGTGAAGCCTCATTATTGGCAGAAAACCCTTCACGGACTGCATGTAAAAAAGGCAGTTGCCAAGAAAGAGGGGAAAGAAGCAGTCTCTGTTGACAGTATGAATCCCCACAAGGTTGATTACTTGGAATCCATCAAGAGTATTTGTGCACGATTTTTTCCCCAAATAATGGTAGACTTTGTGTTTTCTGGAAAAGGAGTACTCATGATCGCTTTTGTTTCATCGAATGGTATCAATTTTCTCTTCAATGCTTTTCTTGGCCACGTGCTCTCGTTTGGTCAATTGGCGCTGGTGACACTCATTAATACACTTTGGTACATCGCGGGCATCTTTTTTGGAGCTTTCGGCTCTACCGTCAATCACCAGACTATCTTCCTGGGTGCTCGCAAAGGTCACGCGCTCGCCAACAGATTTTTTGTTACGGTGTTCCAGAATGGACTGATCACCATACTCGTATTTGCTATAGCTTGGGTCGTGGCTATCCCTTTCTTGGAGCGGTTCTTTCAAGTGAGTGACGATATTGTCTTCTTTGTTTTTACGGCTGCGCTCATCTTTGGTCTGATCACATCCAGCTATCAGGGCTATCTCCTGGGGAACTTGCGTTTTGCGGCGGTAGCAGTTGTGAATATCGTGGAAACCATAACCAAGATGGGGCTGGCCATTACTTTTTTTGTGCTCCAGTGGTCTGATTGGATGTATGCGGTTATCCCGTTGTCACTGATGGCATCTGCTCTCGTAGGTTGGCTGTTTATGCCTAAGCGATCGGCACTGGTGAAAGGTCTTGAGAAAACGGAACCGGCCTTTCCTGGGAAGTTTTTCCTCTCTTCGATTTTGACCAGTATCTCAGCCGTAGTATTTTTGAGTGCCGATATCCTTCTTGTGAAGCACTTTTTCGCCGAGGAAACAGCTGGTCAGTACGCACTCCTCTCACTCATCGGGAAAATGATCTATTTCCTTGGTTCGCTCCCTACCGTGTTCATGATAACGCTGGTGAGTCAAAAGGAGGGTTTACGCCAAGGGTCCCGCAGAATTCTACGATATATTTTTCTCAGTGTCCTGGCACTCGTGACTATCGGCGTTGTTATGCTTGGCGTGTTTGGTCCAGTGGTGACACCGGTTCTTTTGGGAGAAAAAGCACGAGCGGTTGCCCCATGGCTTCTAGAGTATACGTTCGGGATTGCCCTCTTTACTTTGGGGAATGTTATTGCTCTCTATCATCTGGCCAAACGACATTACCTCTTTTCACTGGTGTCTATTGTCGGATCGTTGGCACTGACGTACGGCGTATGGATATCGCATGATTCTATTGGCACTGTGGTCGATATCGTCTTCTTGGTGAGCGCGGGAATCTTTGTGTCATTTGCGACACTTCACTTTTTGGAACGCCAATTTCCTTTTCTCGAACGTGGCTTCCGTGATTTTGTCGGTATTTTCTACAATGGGTTCCCCAAGAATGAGGCAGTGGTTGCGACTGGGAAGAATATCCTCATTTTCAATTGGCGTGATTTGAAACATCTGTATGCTGGTGGGGCGGAACTCTATGCCCATGAGATTGCCAAAGTTTGGGTGGCTGATGGCAACCAAGTCACCCTGTTCTGTGGGAATGATGGTCGTGAAAAGCGGTATGAGACTATTGATGGAGTCAATATAGTGAGACGAGGTGGATTCTACTTGGTCTACGTTTGGGCATTTTTCTACTACATGTTTCGTTTTCGTGGCAAGTACGATATCATTATTGACTGCGAAAATGGCATCCCGTTCTTTGCTCCACTCTATGTGAAGGAGCCAGTGTACTGTCTCATGCACCATGTGCATCAAGAGGTGTTTCGCCGTTCTCTCATCAAACCACTGGCGATGCTAGCAGGCTTTCTTGAGAAGGGGCTTATGCCAATTATTTATAAAAATACCAAGTTCATCACGGTCTCACGTTCAAGTGAACTGGAAATGAAAGCCCTTGGCTTGGGATCAGCTGGTATAGAAGTTGTGCATCCGGGGGTACACCTTCATGAGTTGGTTCGTGGAGAAAAAAGCATGGCACCGACAGTACTCTACCTAGGGCGTCTCAAGGCGTATAAGTCAGTGGATGTATTAGTCCGAGCCTTCCATATGGTGGTCAAAGAACGTCCTGATGCCCGCTTGATTATCGCTGGTGGCGGTGAAGAAGAGGACTACCTCAAGCGTTTTACCCGTGACCTTGGTCTCAGCGGTGAACGCGTTCAGTTTCTTGGAAAAGTAGATGAAAAGAAAAAGCTTCAACTGCTACAGAGTGCTTGGGTACTGGTTAATCCTTCCTTCATGGAGGGATGGGGAATAGTGGTCATCGAAGCCAATGCCTGCGGGACACCGGTTATCGCTTCAGATATTCCTGGACTACGTGATTCCGTCAAGAATGCCAATACGGGCTACCTCGTCGAATATGGTGACTCAAAAGCCTTTGCTGAAAATATACTTCGCATCATTCGCGACCGGAGTCTACGAGAAGACATGAGCAATGAGGCCCGTCTTTGGGCTGAAAACTTTAGCTGGGAAAAAAGTAGTAAAGAGTTTTTGATGGTGATTAATCAGGCTGAGTAGCGTCCCTATATGAACCAGTCTGCATCAATGAAGACACTTTCGGTGGGTATCCCAGCCTATAATGAGGAGGCCAATATTGGCTACTTGATTCGAGATATCCTGCACCAGGCTGAAGAAGATTATATTCTAGAGAAAATATATGTCTACTCAGATGGCAGCACAGACCGGACCAATGAAATTGTGCGGTCATTTCAGAACGAAAAGATTGAACTCATTGTAGGACCCGGACGCCAGGGGCAGGCGGTGGGACAGAATCATATCGTGGACATCTGCGAAAGTGACTGTCTCATCCTTATTAACGCTGATATGCAGGTAGCTGATTATAGAGCCTTTACTTTTTTGGCCAAGCCAATTTTGGAGGGCACCGCTGATTTGACGTCATCGAACTTGCAACCGCTTCCACCGCGGACATTTCTTGAAGGAGTATTAAGCTTGAGTGCAAGACTCAAGTCGATACTCTTTGAACAATATCAGGACGGACATAACCTCTACACGTGCCGTGGAGCGGCGCGAGCCATGAGCCGACGTTTCTACACATCGATGCGTTTCCCTAAAAGTGTTGGTGAAGATGCCTACTCTTATCTCTCTTGTGTCGCTCAGGGGTTTACGTACCGCTACGCCAAGGAAGCGATTGTTTATTATCGTTTACCGGCCATATTGGCTGATCACCGGAAGCAGAGCATTCGTTTCTTTCAGGGCACCTCAAATTTTGTGAATGAATTTGGTGTAACGTTTGTCGCCGAGCAAATGCGTATACCACTCAGTGCCATTCTCAAGGGATTTTGGCGAGCTTTACCGGAGATACTCCGTCATCCGATCCGGGTTACTTGCTATTTAGGTATCCTGCTCCTGATGAGGATAGAATCATTTTTTGTGAAGCAAGCATCTGATACCTGGATGATTGCAGGGAGCTCTAAGCAGTTACGCTAGACCTATGACATACCTGGGATCTGTGGCCATCTTGATAAGACGCTGTGTCTATACTTTCTTGGGTTCTCTGGATGCTTTTTTTCAACGATCTCCACATCGGGTAGTAATTTTCTGTTTTCATAGTATTGCACAGGATAATTGGCGATTCAGTATTGATAGAGAAGTCTTTCTAAAGGAGATAGCCTACTTACTGAGGACCAGAAAGCCGATCACTCTCTCAGACGTTGAGGGGTATATCTTGGGTAACAAGCAGATAGCGGAGCCATCCTTTGTCGTGTGTTTTGATGATGGGTACCGAGATATTCTGGAGGTGAGAGAGTTTCTCAAAGAGCAGGGTATCAAACCAGCATTGTTCGTGTTGTCTCATCCGGGTGAGGCCAATACGGTTGAGCTCGGAACCGACCGACCACTTCTCTCAAGAGAAGAGATTCTTCGTTTGCAGGAAGATGGTTGGACCATAGGCAGTCATAGTGCTACTCACAGCGACTTTTCCGTTCTCGACGAAGCGGGGATTCAAAAAGAGACAGGGGAATCAAAAAAAGCTTTGGAGAATTCGTTAGGATTCGCTATAGAGTATTTTGCCTACCCTCGGGGACGCTATACAGACACAGTTCTCACTGAAGTGAAAAACGCGGGTTATCGCATGGCCATTTCGATGGATGATGGACGGATTGATACCAAAACATCACTCCTAGCTGTTCCGAGAGTTGGGGTAGATCGGACGCACAGTCTCCGAGAGTTTCGATATATTTCCTCTCCCTCGGTCATTTGTTTTCGCCAGCTGATTAAAAAGTTCGCTGTTACTCTTTTATAAGAATACCTATATGAAGCAACAAATCCTCTCACTCCTCCGAAAAATTCGTGCGACCATCGTGCTTGTCATAAAGCCGAAGCGAAACTATTTTTTATTTGCTGTGCCTACTCGCTCGCTTGAGCCCATCAGCCACAAGTATGGGTTTGACCGTGGCACACCGGTGGATAGATACTATATCGAACAGTTTCTCCAAGAGCACCAGGGTGACATAGCTGGGCATTGCCTCGAAGTGACCGACCCAACATATACAAAGAGATTTGGAGCTGGTAGAGTCACTCAGTCTGATGTCGTGGATATCAATGTTAAAAATGAGATGGCCACTATAATTACCGATCTGCGGGATGCTCGGGACATAGGAGACAATACCTATGATTGCGTCATCGCGACGCATACCTTTGGCGTTATTGATGAGTATCAAATGGCTATTGCCGAGTGTTATCGGATCTTGAAGCCAGGCGGGGTACTCCTCTCTACCGTAGCGTCTCTCGGTGTGGCAGCAGAACTTAACTTGAGCTACTGGCGTTTTACCACGACCTCTGCTCGGTATGCATTTGGCAAAATATTTTCTCCTGATCATGTTGTCGTACAGTCATATGGCAATGTTCTCTCAGGACAGGCCTACTGGGTAGGATTGTCGACCCATGAACTCACCGAAGAAGAACTGGCTCACAATGATCCGCGATATTCTATTGTTGTGGGTATTCGAGCAGTGAAGTAATTTTTTCTCAAAAATGTATGACAACAGAAATCATCAAGCGGGGTAGAATCGATGCTATCGAAAAATACTCATACCCGGTGGCGGCAGGTATCGAGGTCAATATGATAGAAACCTACAGTACGTTGGCAAAACAGGGATGGGATGTAACGATTCATACCTCGAGAGATACGCTGACAGAAAAGAATGTTTTGTCCGATTTTGAACTTCACCGGGGTATCAAGATTAAGCGTTATCGCTATACGCTACTGGGATATTTTCCTGATATCGACTGGGAGCATGCTGATTTGGTGTGCCTCCATAATTTCAATGTGTTGCCCCATTTTTATATTATGGTGCGCGTGCTCATCTTTAAGCTTCTCGGCAAGAAACATTTCTCACTTATCCTGACACCGCACGGCGGCTTCAATCCAGAGTGGTCAATTTTTCCTAAGTGGATTGCACTTATGAAACAGGTGTACCACTACACCGTAGGAACATGGCTCATCAATCGCGCCGTTGATGGTATGCGAGCAGTTTCTGAGTGGGAACGGAAGGAAGCTATCGGTAAGGGTGTTGCTCCCGAGCTTGTGCGTACTATATCAAACGGTATCGAAGATGATGCGTATCGTAATATTGATGACGAAGCCAGTAATGAGGTACGGAAGCAAGCTGAGGAATACGGTCGATATATCATTCAGGTGGGACGAGTGTACAGTATCAAAAACTATGAAACCACTTTGCGTGCTTTGGCTCTGGTCTCACAAAAAGATTTGAACTACGTCATCGTTGGGCCACTGGCTGATTATGGGTACAAAAAGTATCTGGATGATCTCATTATAGAGCTTCATCTTGAAGGTAGGGTATTTTTTGCGGGCGTCATTCGGGGAGTGGACAAGTTCTACCTCATCAAACACGCCCAAATGATGGTGCATATGGCACTGTGGGAGAGCTTTTGCAATGTGGTGCACGAAGGGATGAGTCAGGGACTGGTCTGTATCGTAGCGGATAATACCGCTCTCCCACTCCTTATCAAAAATGATATTAATGGATACTGTCTGCCTACCAAGGATCACGATAAGCTGGCGGAGACCATCGAGCGAGTTTTGCAGAAACAAGATGACCCTGCGATACTGCGTATGAAAGAGAATAATCTTTTCTTTGGACGACAGCACACCTGGAGCATGGTGGCTCAGCATATGGAACGGTTTTATTTGGAGTCACTTGCAGCGATAAGAAAGAATGATTGAAATGGTATGAAGGTCATTTTCTCAAATTACGATGATGTACACAATCCTCACTACGGTGGTGGAGGAGCTGTTGCTATCCATGAAGTGGCTAAAAGATTGGTGAAGCACTATGGCATGACGGTCAGCGTTATCACGGGGTCGTACCCCGGGAGTCGAAATGAGACGCGCGAGGGCGTACAGTATGAACGGAGAGGCATGCACCTCTTTGGTCCACGTGTTGGACAACTCATCTATCAGGCCTTACTCCCTTGTTTGCTCTTAGGAAAACACTTTGATGTCTGGGTAGAGAGCTTTACACCGCCGTTTTCTACGGCTTTCCTTCCGCTTTTTACCGAGAAGCCAGTGATTGGCTTGGCCCATCTCTTTGGGGGTAGCGAGATGAGACGAAAGTATGGATTGGCGTTTGATAGTATCGAGCGCAGAGGAATCCAGCATTATCGACACTGCATCGCTGTTTCCGACATAGCCAGACGAAAGATGGCGGAGTTAAATACTGACTGTGATATCGTGACCATTCACAATGGCGTAGACTACAATTTTTTTTCTGGAGGAAAAAAAAAGAAAAGCCACATACTGTTTATAGGAAGAGTTGAAATGGACCAGAAGGGACTCGATCTGCTCCTCGATGCATATGTTTCTGTCAAAGAAAAGGTGGTCCTACCTCTTGTAATAGCCGGGACAGGATCGTCTGCAGATATTGCTAGACTGACGCGTCGTATTGAGAAACTGCGTATATCAGACAGGGTGCGGTTGATCGGGAGAGTAAGTGATGCTGTTAAAAAAAGAGAATTGTTTTGGGATGCTGCCCTGGTGGTGATGCCATCTCGCTATGAAACTCTCCCATTGGTTGCGCTTGAGGCATTGGCTTCCGGAACGCCGCTGGTGACCTTTGATATTGATGGTATGAAGTGGATTCCCGAGCAGATTGCTCAGAAGGCACGACCATTTGATACGGGACACTTCGGAGCATTAGTAGAAGAAATACTCCAAGATGAAACAGAGTGGCAACGGCTCTCATCGGGAGGGACGGCTTTTGCCCGAGGGTACGATTGGGACAAAGTTGCTCTCCATTACGCTCAAGTCCTGAGGCGCGTCGGTGGGCTACCAGAAGACCAAGCAGTGGAGACTGGACAGAAAGTGCAATCTGTGTTAGAGTGACGCGATGTGTTTTAAGTGCTTTGCGGCCATGAAGATATTCAATAAAATTCAGCCAGCCATCATTCCGATCGTAGTCGGACTTTTGAGCTTCGTGATTCTTGCCATGAGCGTGCGGGGGCTACCTGGTAATCCCCAGATTGAGGAGCTCCTTTTGCCACGGTGGCAGACGGCTGGACCATTTGAGTCATCAAATGATCGCGGACGCTTCGCTCTCACTTATTCGTTTCTCGAAGATCATTCGTTTGCATTTAAAACGACGGTGGCCCGTTTCGCGACACCGGACTTGGCAGCGACTGAAGATGGGGACCATGTCTCTCTGTTTGCCCCAGGTGTTTCGTTTTTGGTGATGCCAGGGTATATCGTAGGGAAACACTTTGGTGGTGCTCAGGTTGGTACATTTGCGATTGTCTCAATGTTTGCGCTTTTAAACGGGCTCCTTCTCTATGCATTAGCCAAAAGACTCGGTGCTCATCCTGTGGCTGCTTCCTTGGCCGCCCTGACATTTCTTTTCGCTACTCCGGCATTTACCTATGCCGTCTCTCTTTCTCAACATCACTTTTCTGTTTTTGTCCTACTTCTGTCTTTGTACTTGCTCGTACGCTTTCATACTTGGTGGTCTCTCTCGCTGGTGTGGTTCTTGTGCGCCCTTTCAGTGGTAATCGACAACCCCAATGTATTCTTTATGTTTCCGGTGGGAATGTACGCTTTGACAAGGGTTATTTCTGTGAACAGGATGAAAGAATTTTTGAATATCGAAATACGACCACTGTACGTCTTGACCTTTGTGACCATGGCTATTCCAATGTTCTTTCTGGGTTGGTTTAATCTTCATTCAAATGGGAGTCCTTACCAGCTTTCTGGAACGCTGGATCGCGTTTTGTCAGTTGGCACAGAGAGTCAGCATGACCCTCTGAATATTGAAATCGTGTCAGCACAGTTGGGAGTGGCTGAGGATATCAAAGAGGGCGATGCCAACAAAGAAAAGAAAGCGGTGGGGTTTTTTGAAACAAGAAACATGCTGAATGGTTTCGATGTACATTTCGTCAGTCCCGATCGTGGTATGACAACCTATGCACCCATAGTGCTTATTGGCATACTTGGTCTCTTTTTTCTGCTCAGGACCGAGAAGTCTATTGCTGTGGTACTCATCGCGTGCATTGGGGCCAATATCCTTCTCTATTCCATGTGGGGGGATCCATGGGGTGGGTGGGCTTTTGGCTCACGGTATCTTATTCCGACCTATGCTCTCCTGTGTCTTGGTCTCAGTCTCGTACTGACCCGTTTTGGGCGCAATCCATTCTTCGTTCTTATCTTCGCGTTCCTGTTTGTGTATTCGGTAGGAGTAAATACTTTGGGTGCGCTGGGAACGAGTGCTATTCCACCGCGCTCCGAAGTTTTGGCACTTGAGCAAGTGACAGGAAAAGTACAGAAATATGATTATGAGCGGAGCTATGATTACTTGAATACGGTTGGATCGAAATCATTCGTGTACCAGACATGGTTTAGCGATAGGATGAGTGCACTTTCATATTACAAATTGGTGAGTACTCTGATCGTTGTGAGTGGTTTGGTACTTCTCACGAGTCTTATTATTGGAGTAAACAAGAAATCGTGACTATGAATATAGGGAATTTTCTTACTATCAAATTGAAAGTGTCAGGAGACATTCTTCGGAAAACTTCCGAATTTTTTGAGCGTCGCGGGGCTCTTTTTGTTGCACTCTTTTTGGGGGTTGTTTCTCTGTATACCTTTTTCTTTTATCTTGACAACGGACTAGGGCTGGCGTATAACGATGCCCGGTCGCACCTCGACATTGGTCGCCGTGTAGTGGAGGGATTAAACGTGGGTGCGGCTCAGCTCGGTTCGGTGTGGCTCCCGCTCACCCATGTCCTTATGGGACTTACTATCTGGAATGATTTTATGTGGCACTCGGGACTGGCCGGAGCACTCTGGTCTATGGTCGCCTTTGTCGGGACCGGACTCCTTGTCTATTTCTTTCTCAAGGAGCTCGGTGCGTCGATGCTCGCCCGCGTGGTGGCAGTCGCTATCTTTGCCTTGAACATCAATATTCTCTATCTCCAGTCGACGGCCATGACCGAGCTCATGCTTATCGGGACGATGACGGCCGGATGCTACTACTTTCTCCTTTGGTACAAACGGGAAAGTATCATCTATCTGGTACAGTCGGCCTTTTGGATCATGCTCTCGACTCTCGTGCGCTATGACGGTTGGTTCTTGTTTTTCCTGGCAACCGTCCTCATCATTGGTCACGTCTGGCACACTAAGGGGTACAAGACGACCGAAGGAACCGTGATCCTCTTTTGTACCTTGGGTGGTCTCGGCGTGATGCTCTGGCTCCTCTGGAACGCGCTCATCTTCAAAGATCCACTGTACTTTGCTTTTGGTCCGTACTCAGCCCACTCTCAACAGCTCCAACTCGAGGGGGCCGGAGTTCTGCCGACCAAGTGGAATTGGCTGCCCTCGGCCAAAGTGTACTTTTATGCCATGGCCTACAATGTTGGCGCCTTTACGATGGTGCTCGGGTTTCTCGGCGCCATCGCCCTCTGGCTCAACAAAAAGGTCTCCTCTGGAGTCCGGGTAGCATCGGTCCTACTTATGGCCCCGCTTCTCTTCAATATCCTGGCCCTCTACCTCGGTCACTCTGTGCTGTATATCCAGGGCCTCTCTGGGGATACCTGGTTCAACGTGCGCTACGGCATCATGATGATGCCATCGTTTGCGATCTTTATCGGGTACCTCATCCATCGCTTTCACCCGCTCCGGTTTGTCTTGATCGGCCTCCTCGCGTTTGTGATGTTCTTTCAGTTTGCGAGCTACGATGCCGTGACGATAGATGACGCTCGGGTCGGCTCGAGTCAAAAGAACGTGACCGAAATCTCGAGTTGGCTTCGCGAGCATGCTGGTCCAGAGCAGGGGTTCATCCTTATCTCGGCTGCTTCGCACGATTCCATCATCTTTTCTTCGGGCCTCCCGATGAAGCGCTTTATCCATGAGGGAGCTGGTGTCTACTACGATACCGCCATTATCAACCCAGATCGCTGGGCGCGATGGATCGTCGTCCGGAGCTATTCCAATGATGATTCGACCTGGCGTGCGATGAAGGACAATCCAGGGTTCCTCCGCTACGAACTCGTCGACCACTATCCTTTTGCGGATATCTATCAGTTGAAGCCGGAGTATCTCCCAAATCTCATTGTGGAGCCAGTCCTTCGCCAGAAGTGGGGCCTCTAGTTATTGTGTGTATTCTGTCATGCGTTTTCTTTTTTTCGCGACATTGGTGGTACTGTGTGTTGGGGGAGGATTCCTGTTTTGGGCCTCTCGCCATTTGACGGTGCCGAGTCACGTCGCCTATGGTCCGCCACCCGAGACCCTGTGGAACTTTCAGGCTATCGATACCATGAAGTATTCACGTGATATTGCTCGGGAGAAACTGGGCGATGCCTCGTTTGATGCGGTCATCGAGATGCAGGTGAAAAATATCGCAGAGACCGGAGCCACCCACGTGGCTATCGCTACTCCCTATGATGAAGAATTTGTCCCGTTTCTCCGGCGTTGGGTGGAGGCTGCTCGTCGCCATGGTCTGTACGTCTGGTTTCGAGGGAACTGGTCAGGTTGGGAGGGCTGGTTTGAGTACCCGCGTCTCAGTCGCGAGGAACACCTGAAGAAGACAGCCGACTTTATCGTGAAACACCCGGATCTTTTTGAAGATGGCGATGTGTTTTCTTCTTGTCCGGAGTGTGAAAATGGTGGTACGGGTGATCCGCGCCAGACGGGAGATGTGGCTGGGTATCGGGCCTTTCTTATCGCTGAGTATAAGGCGATGCAACTGTCATTCAAGACTATCAACAAAGACGTCCGAGCCAATTTCTTTTCGATGAATGGAGATGTTGCTCGGCTCGTGATGGATCAGGCGACCACCAAGTCTCTCGGTGGTATCGTGACTATCGATCACTATGTCAAGACTCCTGAACAACTCGTGAAGGATGTGGAAGATATCGCCAAGAAAAGTGGCGGGAGAGTAGTCCTAGGAGAATTTGGGGCTCCTATCCCAGATATCCACGGCGCACTCTCGGAGGAACAGCAGGCACTCTGGATCGGCCGGACCCTTGAGCTCCTCTCGCAGTCTCGGGTAGTGGAGGGCGTGAGCTACTGGCTCTCAGTCGGTGGATCGACCGAAATCTGGAAGAGTACGGGCGTTCCGCGCCAAGCAGTGGCGACACTCCATGAATATTTCCGTCCAGGAGCATTCTATGGGGTGGTCCGCGATGAACTTGCCCGTCCGATAGCCGGTGCGACGGTTCGTCTCGGTGAGCAGGTGGCGACCACTGATGCTGAGGGGCACTATGCACTCGTGTACCGGTCTTCACTGATCCGGCGGGCCACAGTCACCGCCCCGGGGTATGTCGATCAGGGTATCGACATCACAGCGCGTCGACAGCCAACCGATATCATTCTCGAAAAGAAAGTAAAGGACTGGGAGTTCAGGCTCCTTGAGTTAGCCCGCTAATGGAGTACCAGATATTGACACGGTGAAATGATGGGGTTCATTTTGTGCTAGTATGGGTATAGGTCGGAAAAGAAAATAATATCCATATACATACACTATGAAGACACACCTTTCATTTTCGGGATTCTTGATGGCGGCTTTGGTCGCTTTTTTTGTTTCTTTTGCGGGCTCTGCTTCGGCAGCAGTTATCTATAATAGTATCGATACGCCACTCCCTGGCAGCTACCCTAGCCTCGGCTATGAAGCGACTTCGACGGCGGCGCTCGGGGACCACATTTCGTTTGCTGGTACTGAACGTAATCTGACGACGGCGACCATCACGCTCACCAACTGGGCCTGTGAAAATGATTTCACGTGGAACGGTTCAGCCTGGGTCGCCAATCGGGCTGGTACCGATGCCTGTGTGACTACGCCTGGGTCGTACTTTACGCACCCGATAACTCTCAACCTCTATGCGGTTGATCATACCGGACCTAACCCTGCTTTAGGAGCGCTCCTCGGTACCAAGACACTTGATGCCAAGGTGTACTATCGACCGTCGTATGACCCACTATCGAACTGTACGGCCCCGGCCTCAGATGTGCCCTTTGGAGGAACATGGTTTTCTCAGGTGGATGGATCGTGTTTCCATGGGTTCAACCAAAACGTCACTTTTGACTTTACCAGTGACAACATCACTCTCCCTAATGAAGTGATCTTTGGCGTGGCGTACAATACCGCAGACTACGGTGCCAACCCTATTCATGCCGTTGGACCGTACAACTCCCTCAACTATGGCTTGAGCACCTCGACTTCGGTCGGTACTGATGTAGAGTCCGCAACGGTATTTATGAGTTCTTCCTGGGCCGGAGCCTACTGTGACAGCGGTACCGGGGGCACGGGAACATTCCGAAGAGATGCTGATTGTTGGGCGGGTTACGTGCCGGCAGCCAAATTTGAGGCAGTGGCACCCGTGACTACCGCTACGGTCCATCTCTACAAGTATCTCGATGGTGAGATGGCGACAACCGAGAGTGCCAATGGCGTGAGCTTCCCGATGTTTACCTCGACCTACAATGCACCGTTTACTCTAGGACCCAATGGTTGGTCAGAAGGGGATAGTCCATATGAAGCGTCGACCTCGCCTATGGCGATCGGTTCTTCGTATGCGGCTGAAGAAAAACTCGACACTTCACTCGTCGGGGCCTCTTGTGATGGCCTCCATACCTATGCCCTCGCCGGTTACTCAGTGGGCAATACCTACGAGAGCGCGGTAGAGGCGACGCCCACCATGACACCCCCGAGCTTTACTGAGCTCTCCGGTGACAAGCATGTCATCGTGTGGAATACCACGTGTCCGCCGGTAGCCACCCTCAAAGTCCATATCTTGAAGTATCTCGATGGACAGAAGGCGACGGTAGTGCCTGGGAACTACCAGTTCCCGATGACGGCTACTTGGAGCGCCCAGAATATCGGGGCCGGAATGGGCGCCTATGTCCTCGGCAATAGCCACGGTGGTGCCTCAGACGTCTACGGAGCTGATACCGCTGTGATGAGCGCCCCAGCAGACTATACGACCGCGGAGGTGACGAGTGGCGACTCGCTTGTGGTCCCTTCACTCGTGGAGTGTACGCCGGGCAAGTACTACCTCAAGGGGTACCGTACGAGTGCGGTTGACTTTGCGAGTGCTGCGACAGCATCACTCGTGACGGTTGCTCCTGTCTTTGCTGGATTGACGACCGATCGCTACGTCATCGTCGAGAACTCGACCTGTCCTACGACGGGGAGTATCAGTGGCATGAAATACAACGATCTCAATCGGAACGGCAAGAAGGATGCAAATGAACCCGGTCTCGCTGGTTGGACCATCCGACTCAAACTCGGGAAAACCGTAGTGACGACGGTGACTGGAGCGGACGGTTCGTATAGCTTTTCGGACCTCACCCCTGGAACGTATCGGGTGCGCGAAGTGCACCAGAAGGGCTGGAAGCGGATGAGTAAGAATCCAAAGCCGATTGTCCTCGTCGCAGGGGCGAGCGTCACCGACGTTAATTTCGGGAACGCGGTCACTCGCCGTGGTGAACGAGAAGATGACGATCGTGACGATGATCGTGATGACGAATCAGGCAACTACTATAGCGGTCACAACCGCAATGAGTACGAGCGTGACTCGAACAACAAAGAGCACAAGAGTGAACAGAGTAAAAAGCAGAGCAAAGAGCGAAACGATCGTGACTAGACCGGCTAGTTAGAGCACGAAGGGCGCAGCGTCTTCACGCTACGCCTTTTTTGTGGGTAAATGTGAACTTGACAAAAATATAATACGTGTTGTGATTTTTCTTGACATATACCAGGGACAGAGATAGTCTGATATGAAAGCAGAATGTAAGTACCTTACTTATCTATATGTAACCAGCTTCTCTCTATTAATAGAGAGATAGTCTTTATTTTTGAATCATAAATATGCGGATCTTCCGAAAGGGTGTAAGGAAGGGGATGGGGAAATTGGTGGCGAAGATGTTTAATCTGTTGGTGGTGCTCGCGCTTTTGCTTCAGCCTGTGGGGACTGTGGGTCTCTACGGTGCCTTTTCATATGGCCAGGGTGTTGCTCAGGCTGTCGATACGGAGCCTGTGGAGACTGAAGCTACTGCCACAGAAGAGGAACCAGCACCAGTAGAGGAGGTAGAACCTGCAGAGGAACCTGAGGAACCAGCCCCGGTAGTCGAAGAGACACCAGTGGAAGTCCCTGTGATTCCCGCACCAGACAAAGAAGCCATCCCAACTCCCGAGACTCTACCTGAAGAAACGCCTGTAGTCGAAGTGCCCGAAGTAGTCCCGACTCCTGAGGTGATCGGAGATGAAGAGGCTACCCAGCCCCAGACCGAGGAACAGACCGTGTGGGAAAAGGGCGATAGTGGTAAGCAAACCACCACCGAGCCCGTGGTACTCGGTACCACCTATGTCGCTCCTCAGAATGAGGACGTGACGGTCGTCTTTACCAAGCTTCCGGAACATCCTGGCACCCTCTCGATTGAGGAAGTGAAGCTCTCACCTGAGCAAGTAGTGGAGCTCGGCGCTCTCTCTGATACCGCCTACGATGTCACCTCATCTATGGAGGATGGGACGTTTGAGTATGTGCTCACTCTGCCAGTCCCGTCCCACGGGGGAGAGACGGTGGTCAAGTATGCCGAAGACGTCGCTGGTTTGACCGAAGCAGGCGTCGTAGCTGATGAAGATACCGCGAGTGACAATCATTCTGTGGCGGTGACACTCGATCACTTTACGATTTTTGTGGCGACCTTTGCGAGTGATTTCACCACTTCCAAGAATTCCTACCAGCAGGGGGACACGGTCTATCTGAAAGCCACTGGTTTGTCCCCTGGTAACTACTACCGTTTTGCCATCGACCCTCCAGGCAATGGCAATTTCAGCTATGTGACTACGTGCCATACGGGAAATGCTACATTGACCGGTACCTATGTATTAGCTGGGAATGCTCCGACTGGGAATAACTGGAAAGCCGAGATCCATGGCTTTACCTCTTCGAATAGTTGTAACAACGCCAATAGTCAGCACAATCCGAGTGATGATTCGACGTTTGCGGTGACCGAAGCGCCACAGCATGTGGCTGTGACCATCTGCCACGCGACCCCACCGGATACAGCCGCCAATGGTTACACCAAGCTTGTGACCGATGATGACGGAGTACTGAATCAGGGCCATGCCTCTCAGCATGGAGCCGATATCATCCCGCCGTTTGTCGTGGGTAATACCAATTATCCTGGGAAAAACTGGGATACGACAGGCCAAGCCATCTGGAACAACAACTGTATCGCGACAGGGAGTCTTAAGGCCGTGAAGGTCGTCGATGATGGATCGCCACTTACTGCCTGGAGCTTTCAGCTCGATAACAATGCCCCGATTGTGGCCAATGCGAGCGGTGTCGTTGACTTTGGGACGGTGCCGGTTGGACCGCATACCATCACCGAGATTGGACAGGCCTCATACACTATGACGGGTGTGTCTGGTACCAACTGTGCGCTTCTTGGCGAAGGTACAGGAGCGAGCGCCACGGTAGTCGCCAATACGACGACCGTCTGTACGTTTAGTAACGCCGTCAATCGCGGATCGATCACGATTGTCAAAGATGCTCTGCCGAACGACGCGCAGGATTTTGCATTTACGACGAGCCTCGAAGAGAGCGACTTCGCCCTCGATGATGATGGTGACAACGAGAACGGGGTGTCGAATACTACTACGTTCGGATCGCTTCTCCCTGGGACCTACTCCTTTACCGAAGAGGCGGTAGCCGGTTGGTCACTCCAGGGGATGAGCTGTGTTTCATCCAATGTGTCGCTCGACCTGCCGGTCTCTGCGACAGCGACGGTGACGCTTCATCCGGGTGAGAATGTCACCTGTACCTACACCAACGTCAAAGTACCGTACTGTGGTGATGGTATTGTGAACACCGAGAACGAACAGTGTGACGGGGTTGTCGAGGGAGGGGAGTACACCTGTTCCGAAACCTGTCAGTTGGTAGCCAATCCCGGGACGCTCCATGTCACCAAGGTGGTCATAAACAATGATGGCGGAGACGCTACTCCTGATGATTTTTCCTTTAGCTTGAATGAGGGAGAGGCTATCTCGTTTGAAGCCGACGGGGTGAATGATGTGGTTGTTCCCGCTGGTGCCTATACCGTCGAAGAGACACCCGTCATGGGCTATGCGGTGAGCTATAGCAAGGCTTGTAGTGATCTCGTGGTCCCTCCTGGGGGCGATGCCTACTGCACCATTACCAATAACGATGCTCCGATTCAAATCGAAGCGAGCAAGGTCATCTGTACTGACGAAGCCGATCTCCCGAACTGGGGCCTCGGTGGTCCAGATATCACCGCGAGTACCGCGAGTAACTGGGTGGCCACTCATGAGAGCTGTCGGCTCGAGCGTGATTGGCAGTTCCAGTGGAGCTATGATGGCGTCGGCAACCCCGGTGACAATCTCGGAGCAGTCGGGAGTGATGACTGGCACACCTTTGTCGGAACGACCACGGTACCGCTTTCCGTCTTTGACCAGAATCAGGCTCATCCGGTCTGGGTGCGAGAAGTGTGGGATGACAACTATATCCCGTTTACCTATGGTACGGGTGGTGGCGAGGATCCCAACAGCAACAACGTCAGTGCCGAGATGTACTGCTACAAAGATGTTTTGAATTATGACAACTGGGACTGGGTCGAGCACCCGGTCGCTGGTGGCACCTATCACTGTGTGGCGTGGAACGTCGGACAGCCTGGCCAGATTATCGTGAAGAAAGAGACCGATCCAGCCGGGAGTGACGAGCAGTTTATGTTTAGCTCCTCCTTTACCGAAGGGAACTTCTTCCTCGCTGACGGAGAGACCTACACGAGTAGCTCGCTTACCCCAGGGCAGTATAGTGTGACGGAGGCCGAGCGCATCGGTTGGAGACTTGATGATGTCACTTGTAGCGACGGGAGTGACCCAGAATCGATCACCCTCGATCCGGGTGAGACCGTGACCTGTACTTTCAAGAACCAGGCGACTGCTCGTATCGTCGCGACCAAAATCGTCTGTGCCGACGAAGCTGACCTGCCGAATTATGGCCTCGGTGGTCCAGATACGACCATCTCAACCGCGACTGACTGGGTGAACACTCATGAGAGTTGTCGCTTTAAGGAGAACTGGCGTTTCCAGTGGGCCTATGAGAGCAATGCTAACCCTGGTGACAACACCGGTGAATCTGCCAATCCTGACTGGCACACGTTTGGGCCGACGGGCGTGAACGGACAGACCAGCACCGATGTCGACCTCAAGAGTTCGGCGCTCCTCTGGGTGCGTGAAGTCTGGGACGATCAGTATATCCCGTTTACCTACGGCAACAATCCCGAAGACTGGAACAGTGACAATGTCAGTGCTGAGCTGTACTGTCACCAGGATGTACAGAATTATGACAACTATGATTTCATCGATGCCGGGACTGAAGCTCCGGCCTACTACTGCGTCGCCTGGAATGTGGCGAAGCGGGAAGAAGCAGAACCTCGTCTGGAGCTGCGGAAGTCAAACAACAGCGTAGGGGATGAAACTCCCGGGAATACCGTGACCTATACGCTCGAATTGACGGCGCTCGATGGTCCAGTTGATGATGTGACGGTGACCGACCTCCCACCAGAGGGCTTTGCCTACGTGGCCGGGAGCGGTGAGGGTGCGCCATTTATCCACGAGTATGCTTCACCTGGGATCTGGGATCTCGGCGATATGGCAGCTGGTGAGACAAAGGTACTGACGTATCAGACGACCATCAGTAGTGCTCAAGATGACGGACGCTACAAGGACCTCGCCTTTGCTCGGGGTACCTCGGGGAGCAATACTATTTTTGCCAACAGCGTGGCCGATCCGTTTGTGGGGACTGAGGTGAGCGTCGTTTCAAACGACACAGAGACCGTCGTCATACCGGAAGACAATGAAAACAAGATTGTGGAAAAGACCAAGAAAAAGACCGCCTATGTCCTCGGGGCCGCCACGACCTTGCCTATGACCGGAGTGCCGTTCGGCACGGTGGTACTGGCGCTTCTGGGTCTCGTGTTTGGTCTCGCCCTTATCCTCGTCTCGCGTCGCCGAGCCCTCGTGCCGGTGATCGCTCTCATGATGCTCAGTGGCGCACTCTTCCCTCATACGGCTGATGCCGCGAACCTCTCGGTCAAGATTGAAACTCCTGAGGCCGTGACAGATACCGCGAGTATCAAGATTGGGTTCGTGACGCTCGATGTCCTGGGACGCTCACTCACGGTCGAGTGCTACCGTGACAGTGACGTCGCCCCGTTTGCGAGCTATACGCTCGCCTCGACATTTGGCGGTAACTCCGGTGACTGTCAGGTGGATGGGAGTGTTATGCCGACCGATGGGTCCTATGAGTTTTACGTCAAAGCCATCGCCTCGGGTGAGGGGAGCGAGACCGTTGAGAGTAACCACGTTACCGTGACGCTCTCATCGGCGACTCCGGGTCTACCTTATGACTACGATCGAGACGACGCCTCATGCCAGAACAACATCACCTTTATGACCGCGGACGATGGCGGCAAGACCGTCAAAGTCGAACTCTACCGCTCGTTCTCAACCACCTTTGTCGCGGATGCTGGGACCAAAGTAGCCGAACTCATGATCGGGTCCAACCTGCCCGGGAGCTTCTCGGTTCCTGCTCCTGGCTGTAGTAACGATGCCTACTATGCCATCCGAGCAGTAGCAGGCAATGGCAATGGCTCAGGGTTTGTCGGCGACAAGGACCAGAACGTCGATACGCACACCGTGACCAAGAACAAAACAACCACCGTGACCATCCCTGGCGCCACGAGCGGTGCTATCCCGGTAGGCACTACCATCGGTGGTGGTACCGAGGGTCAGGTGGAGGGCGCGACGACGAGTGGTGAGACAGAGGTGACCCCGACTGAAACAGATGAACAGCAATCCGTCCTGGGTGAAATGACCGAAGCCAGCAAGGACGCCGTCACGAGTCATCCATGGCGTACCTTCTTCTGGTTCCTGGTTATCTTGGTGGCCGCTTACATCGCTTATCAGTGGTATCGTGCCAAAGGCCATGATCAATCTGCCAATTAAATTGTCTCAAGAGCGAATACTGAGATGGACAGGCACTGCCCTCGTGGTGGTGTCTGTTTTGGTTCTCCTCTCCACATTCTTCCCAGTGCTTCTCGAAGAGGCCAAGTACCAGCTCCTACCGAGCCAAGAGCACAAAGCCGTGGTGACGAAAGAGATGCAGGGAGAAGCGGGTCTCCCCCCATCACAAGTTATCGTGCCAGTGAGTGAGGAGTTTGGTATTGTCATCCCCAAGATCGGGGCCAATGCCCCAGTTATCGCGGATGTGGATTGGCAGGACTCGCGGGTCTATCAGGCGGTACTGGCTCAGGGAGTGGCCCATGCCAAGGGAACCAAGAAGCCAGGGGAGGCGGGCAACGTCTTTCTTTTCTCTCACTCGGGGGTTGACTTTCTCGAAGCTAACCGCTACAATGCTCTGTTCTATCTCATTGATAAGCTCCAACCCGGGGATGACATCACGGTCTTCTACCAGGGTGACAAATTTGTCTATCGTGTGACCGAAAAGTTGCGAGTCGCCCCAGACCGGCTCGAGTACCTTGTAGGTTCAGGGGACCAGAAAACCCTCACTCTTATGACCTGCTGGCCGGCTGGGACCACACT
>JACCDN010931995.1_pt1 | contig 42208 bp, 44 predicted proteins | sample 7441691 | NCBI WGS metagenome assembly JACCDN01 (sample SAMN15323439, study PRJNA562643) | freshwater metagenome | isolation source: river surface water | place: USA:Blue River Watershed | collected 2017-08-16 | reverse complement strand
GCAAACTCTTCTGTAGCAAAGTTCTGGAACTCATCAACATAGAAGAAGAAGTCTTGTCTCTGATCTTCAGGTACATCCTCACGACTAAGCGCAGCTGAAACAATTTTAGGGATAAATAGAGTACCTAAGAATTGCGCATTCTCTTCACCGATTAAACCTTTAGAAAGATTCACAATTAATATCTTCTTATTATCCATTACTTCTCTCAGGTTAAAACCTGACTTTGATTGAGAAATGATATTTCTAACAGCAAGGTTAGTTACAAATCTATCAAACTTTGAAGAAATATATCCAAGAGTTTCTGATTTATGAAAATCACTTGTTTTTGCAATCTGATCAGTCCAGTATCTCTTAACAAGATCATCTTTAATTAAAGGTAGCCACTTCTCTTTTACCCAGTTATCATCAGTAATTACACGAAGAACTTCAAGCAATGTAGATCCTTCAACAGACATAACAGTTAACATCGCATTTCTAACAGCACGCTCAAGGATAGGGCCAACAATACCTTGGTTATTTGGGTCAAACATCTTTTTAAGAAGACCTATAAATCCGTTTACAACCCTATGCTTATCTTGCTCATTTTGGAATTCCATAAGGTTAAAACCAATTGGTCGCTCAAAGTCAGAAGCGTTGAAATATATAACGTCTTCAGCTCTCTCAGGAGGTATTCTCTCAAGCAACATCTCTGCAGTTGAACCGTGTGGATCTAAAAAGCAAAGTCCATCACCATTATATATATCTTGAATCATCATTCTAACCTGCAACCAAGATTTACCAGAACCTGTTTGTCCAAGAATATATGCGTGTCTTCGTCTATCGTCTCTAGCAAAACATATTGCCTTCTTCTTACCTCGATAATCATTATTTCCTAACCAAATAGTATCTTTAGATTCTGTCTCAGAATTTACCCAGTTTGCAGCTGGTAACTCTTTTGAAAGCAACCAGTTAATGTTTGGTGTAGTGATTTCTTTGTTAGGCATGTGATAGATAGAGGCTAACTCTTCAACATTAAGAACTGATCCTCCTTTTAATGGCATTCTTCTATATAAAACATCATGCATAAACTCACGAACCTTTAGCTTGTTTAACTTCTCCTTCTTCATCTCATTGATTCCAGGATTATTAAACTGATCAAAAGCAGCAAGTATATTATTTAGATGCATATTGGCAATTTCAGCGTTTTCCGCCGTTGTTATTACTCTAATTGCCGTTCTAAACGCAACTTTTGAAATCTTCTTACTTACAGCTTGAATCTGTTCCTGACTTACGCTAATTCTCTTCTTTTCAGGATTTGAATTATTCTCATCTACTCTTTGTATAAACTTACGGCCGTTCTTTTGCCACTTACCTCCTGCTGGAGAAATCACCAATTGAATCAAAGCACCCTCTCCTTCCTCCATCTTACTCAATGTTGAAAGTATATTTGCTAGAGGATCACCTTTGAAATCTTCAGCGACTTTTAATGGATAATACTCTTCATCTGTTTGGGCTAAACTTGCATATGCCACTTTACCTTTTTCATCAAAGATATTATGTTCAGGGACAACAATTACTTCAGCCTCTTGGTATGATCCTAATATCTGCTGTTCTACAAGTCCAGCTAACTTCTTAGGAGCATGAATATAAAATCTTATCTCACCAGGAAGACCAACAAGTTCAAAACTAATACTGTTGTTTACCGTAATATACTTTTCAATACCCTTACCCATTCCACCTATTCCATATAGGTTTGAAAATATCTTTTCAGCAACACCAATTTCAATTTCATTTCCTCTTGGAACTCTAACTTCAAAAAGTACTCCATTTTTAGACTTCTCGTCCCTATCCTTCTTCTTCAAAATATTCATGTAATACAAGACAACTCCGGTAATTGCACCAATAACTATGAGGAAAAAGATAACAAAAACTATTAAACCAAAGATTGACCCACCAGAATTACCTGCTGGAGGATTTACATTGTAACTATCTTGAGGGTAATTGATAACTTCTCCAGGTACTATTGTACTTCCAGGTTGTACTGGACCTAAACTCTGTGAATAAATTTCATCTTTAGCTTGAGAATTGTACATATATCTTGAAAGAATAACATATTAAAATGCGATATGCTATCTCTCAAACATTCCGAAAATTTTTGCAATTAACGTAGCTGCCCATGTTTTTGCATCTACTACATCACCGTCATCAGCAATCTTTGTTGCGTTTGTATAAATATTTTGTGAAGGTTGATATCCGAAGAATTTATATATTGCTCCTCCTGAATTTGCATTACTTGCTTTCTCTGCTTCAATCCTAGCGATTTCTTCTTTTGAAAGTACTGGTTTAGACTCTTGTTCTCCCTTATTTGTCTCCTCTTTAAATTCCTCAATTACCTTTTGAAATTCAGGACTCATTTCTGGCTTTTGTACTTCTTGAACTAGTACTGAAGGAACAACTTCAACAGCTTCAAGAGTTGGTGTAGCTTGTTCAGTTGGAGATACTGTATTTGCTGAATATTTCTCAAGCAATCCATTCTGCCTTAAGACTTCTTTTTTCTGATCAACTGTTAATGTTACCCATAAACTTTCAGGAATAATATTTAATAATTCTGAAGGCAATGCGTTTAACCACTCGCTATTATTTGCGCTTACTACCTCATTATTATTTGGTTGTACTACATTTGGTTGCATAATTTTGATTATACCATAAACTTTCTTTTTTCTCGGTGCAATTCCCTATCCAAGGTCCTCTCTTTTTCTTTAGCTTTCTTCTCGTAGGTTTTCTTTCCTTTAGCCATACCAATTAATATTTTGACTTTACCGCGAGTAAAATATGCTTTAATTGGAATCATAGTGGAACCAGAACTCTTACTCTTTGTTTCAAGTTCAACTAACTGTCTTTTGTGTATAAGCAATCGTCTTGATTTAGCCGGATCATATTTATCATCACTACTAAATCTATACTTCGCAATGTCTGCATTAATAAGCCATAATTGCCCGCCGACAACTTTTACATATGAATTTGAAAGATTAATTCTTCCATCTCTAATACTTTTAACTTCAGCACCAGTCAAAACAATACCCGCCTCTAAGGTATCGCTTACATTATAATTTCGCAGTCCTTTCTTATTTTCTAACATAGCACGGATTATACACTCTAAAATCTATTTAATCTTCAATTTTAATATTTTATTTGCATCTAAAATATATAGATATCCTTCATTGTAATCAGCTGCAATCTCTTTTACATTTTTAAAAGTGTCTTCTCTTTTCCCTTTATATAGATATTGAGAAGTTAAGAGTAGTTGGTTTGGATGCAAAGCGTTAATTCCACCTTCAACTGGCTTTTCAAATTTCAAAATTCTTGAAAGTCCTGAGTCAAATATAAACATATTAGAATCATCAAGTGCAGCTGTATATGCTGCTGTCAGATCACCTAAAGTACCATCTATACCTTCTACAGTAATTTTGTTTAAAGCCATCACTCCTTTTGCTTGATTATACGAGTATCTTTCAACTCCTCTATCACCGCTTGTCATGACATAAATACTAATATCATTTGCAAGGTTAAATGATTTCGCAAATGACTTTGAAGTTATATATTCAGTTGGATATTGATATCCTACGCTAGAACCAATTGCTCGGTAGATTGCACTCTTTTCAGGAGAAAGTAGGTATACATTATCGGTAGCAGTAATTATGGCTAGGTCTGACACTGTAAACTCACCTAATACATCTTTATCAAGTCCTGGAATTACAGAGAAATTACCAACAGTTCCACTCTTACTAAATCTAGCCCGCAACATACCTTTCACATCATCATACACATACATTCCAGCAATTCCGTAATCAATATACTTTGGACTTGAAAATACTTTTTCACCTCCCAACGTTTTTACACTCTTATTATCCAAACTTATCCTATACACTGCCTTATTCCCATTATCAACGGCTATTAAGAATTCACTCTGGAACTCATCCTTATATGTCGTGATGTCAGTAAGGTTAACACCCTCTCCAAACTCAGCCCTTCCATCTAAGAACACTTCAAGACTTCCACTATCTTCATCAACCCTAACTCTATTATTTAAAGCATCATCAATTTCATAATATTTATTCTTAACTGTTCCATACTTAATATTATCAGCGTCAGATAGCTTCATTCCATCAAGTTTTCCAATTAAATCTTCATCAATAATTGTAAACATTGTAGTTTGAGCCATTTCACGATCTGTTAATCTTTGTTTATCTGCTAAATCTACTCTTTCATCAAGGGTCTGAAGTATAGCTGCTGCTTGCTTATTCTCTTTTCTTTGATTACTAGCAAGTGTTCCAAGTCTTACAAGTCCAAATACAACAGCCACACCAAAAATCACAAAAAACAGTATTGCAAATCTCTTTTTCCTAGTATCAACTTCCTTATATCCATCAATCTTCATTCCTACACCACTTCTTCTTCTCCCAAAGTTTGAAAGTGAAATCTTTGACATAATTCGCTTATACCATTGTGTTCTTCCATACTTATCCAACAGTACAACATTTAACTTCTGAAATATTTTACTAAACATTGAGAATATGAAATCCGGAATCTTCTTTAAAACCCCAAGTACTTTACCTACAACTGGAGAAGCTTTAGAAACAACACCTTTAGCATTTGATAGAATTCCTTTAACCTTACTCAGATCAATCTTTTTCTTTTCTTTAGGCTTGAGTACTTCAACTTCATTTTCAATTGTTTCAACCTCAACTTCATCCTCGGTTACAGACTCAATATTTCTTTCTACAATTTCTTCCTTAATCTCAGGTTCTTGTGGTTTAGGAAATAGTGGAGCTGGTCTTGGAGCTTGGATTACCTCTTCTTTTTTAACTTTCTTCTGCTCATAATCCACATTACTTAGTATTACAACTGATTCATATGAGTTTAGTTTCGTAGAGACGTTTGCTAATTTTTTAACAACTTCTTCATTTGAATCTCCGAGGGTAATAATGTCATTAATTCCTTCAAGAAGTGTTGGAGACGCAAGAATTATCAAATCAGAATCACTCCAAGCCATACTAGCGACCACCCCTTTGTTTTGTGTAATAATTTGGGAAACTTTAACTATACCTCCATTTTTATACACATATACTTGTTGTTCACCAAATACTGTCAGATATACACCTCTCCCTTTAAAAACAGCAATTGCAAAGCTCAAATTAATATCTCCATTGTTATCATTTTTAATCAGAGCTCCTGCTTTCTTTCCACCTTGTTCAACAGCGTTCTTAAGTGTGTCGATAACTGTTGAAAATTGAGTGTAATAGTATGTATCAACAAGTGTATCCCACACAAATTTTGAAATTCTTTCTGCTTGTATACCATCTTGCCCAATTACTGTTATTAGAGAATGCATCACACCTTTAGCATCAACCTCACCCTGACTATTTGGAGAAAATTTATACACATTACTTGTAGCATTTTGTCTTACATCATTGCTGATGTATCTTAGGGCATATATGGACATATCTTTATCCTACCAGAATTAAGATTACAGACAAAGCACTCCCCGCAATTGCAATTAAAAGATGAACATATGAAGCGATTTTTGTACTACCATTTGAAGGAGTTTGTACTGTATCAGCAAGGATTCTTATCCTCAATGTCAAAAGAAATACATACATCAAGTATCCAAACGCTATTACTAAGAAAAGAAGCTTAATTATGGAAGCTACGCTTCCAAAACCAAATTCAATTGTACCTATACCTCCTAAAATATCCATTATATTTTTCCTTCCTGTTTTAATTCCAATAGATCTGAGAGAGTATCTTGTACATCTCTTGGCCTTGGAACACTATCAAATACAATTTCAGGTTTAGCACCTGCTGTTTGAATATATACGTTTCCATAATCAAAAATTGAACTAAATACTCCAACTGGTTTATGCGTTACATCTTCAATTCTCTCAAGCTGAGCATCAGTGAATTTATGATACAAGATACTAACAAAGTCTACATCCACTATTCTCTCGTCTGTAATAATGTTAACCGTGTAATACCATTTCATAAAGGCATCAAAAGCAAAGGTAATGGCAATTAACCAAATCAAAATACTTGCACCTAACCACAAAGTAATATGTGCTCCACCTAACATCGAAGAAAATACAGGGAATAAAAACAATGGAGAAAGTATAAATAATAGTAGTAGAAATGCATGAAGAATATATACAGCAGGATGCTTTCTAACCATCAATATAATACTCTCTTTAGTATCTTGCCCTGTAAAGCTTACACCCTCTGGAAACGCACAAAAGGCAGAAGAAGGTCCAGAACTAGTATCTTTATTTATTTTCTCTAAAAAAGATTTATTAAGTTTGGCAAACTTTTTAGGTATTTTATTCATTAGAACAAGGATAACATGATTATATTACTTTTTAAATAGTTACTTCCTAATTACATCAATAAATACAAAGTTATTCTGAGGTATAGATAGATAACCAGGTGCTCTCATATTAAACACTTGTTTAAAATCTACCCCACTTACAGAAATATTCCCTCGGTTTGTCTTAAATACAATGGAAGAAGTTAAACCATTACTCCCTTGTGTAACTACAGTTGGATTTGAAATTGAAGTAACGGGATTTGATAGTAGTGCTGACATTTGAGATTTTGTATAAGGACTTCCAGACAATCCACTAATCTTACAAGACCCTAATGTCTCAGGAAGAATCTTTGAAGTATTTACACTTCCCACTACCCCATCATTTTTAATAACTAAATATGTATTTAAAAGATCAACCATCTCAGCTGTTGAGAGCCATGGCTTTGGATGTGAAGGACATGCACCCATTCCAGGCGTAAAGACGCTCCATGCTTGATAAAACCAACTAACACCAGACTTATTATCCCAAGCTTTTGTTACCCATGCATTTGGAGGACCTTTCTTATCCTCTGTATCCCAACCTATTCCATTTACCCATCCACCATGCACAGCTGCATATTGGGCTGAAAAAGGAACACCACTACCTGAAGTTAAAATAATGCCTTTTGTTTGTGTTACTGCAGTTTTCCACGCACCTGTCTTTTTGTTTGGCAAAATAACCTGACAACTTTGAGTTATACAAATAGCTGAAGCACCATTTTGTGTGTAATTCACAGCATATGTTCGAGCGGCAATTGCTTGTGCTTTAAGTGCATCTAAATCCCACGATTCAGGCATTTCACCTAGTCGCATTAGATAGTCATTTTCAAAATCCAGAGTCTCACCTGTTGTTGTTCTAATCGTACTCATTATATTTTTAGTCTTACTTCCAATTACAACAGTTCCCGTTCTTAACACTTTTCCTGGATAGTATGCTTTCAATATCTGCTCATAAGTCTGACCTGAATCAGCACGTGCTCTAACTGCCCACTGACTCATTCCATTTCTATGTGTAAAAGCTCCAAATGAAAAGACTCCAAAGTCTCCGGCATTTGCAGTACTTTGAAATGCAGCAAGACTACCAGAGCCAGAAGCAGGAACATCTCCTGCGTTAATATTAGCACTACCGCTTTTTGCAACAAGAATTGCAACTTGAAGGTCTGATATATCTTCTTTTAACAAACCTATCTGCTTCTTAAGAGCTGAACTTTGCCCACTCTTACTAACAATTAATCCTTGATATTCATTTTTCTGAGCAACAATACTATCTTTTAACTTATCCAACTCCTTTAGCTGTCCTTCAAGCTCTTTCTTATCTGAATCTAACTTCAATCTCTGAGCATTAATCTGAGCATACTCCTGCCTTTTATCTTTAAATGACTGAATATATTTAGAAAGAAGGTATTGTTTATAGAAGATATCTTTAAAAGCTTCTGAACTTTTATCATTTAAGAAAAAGTAATCAAGAAACCCTAATCTACTCGTTTTATACAAAAGGTATGAAATCTCACCCATTTGCTTTTTGCCCAAATTCACAACAGCTTCCTTCTGTTTTAAATCCTTCTCTACTCTACTAAGTGAGGCTTTGTATGAGTTAACATACTTACTTACATTATTTAACTCTCTATCAATTGAAACTAACTTGTCATCTAGTGACTCTGTACTATTTTTGATATTTTCAATCTCCCTCTTTATTCTCTCTAAATCACTCTCTTTCTCCTTAACTTCCTGATTCTTTTTATCCAATTCCCCCTCTAAATCATCAACACTTTGTGAATATACAGGAAAAAGTACCAAACTTGAGAGAAAGATAGACGCAAAAAAAAGTACTAAAAATTTCTTTACCATTATCTATATATACCAGATATCAGTTTCCAAGGAAATCAAATACTCCTTCAAGTATGAGACCGAAGATGACAAGAAAGATTAAACCACCAATTGACCAAGTTAATGTTCCTTGTGCTTGCTGGATTTTTCCAGGATCACCACCTGAGGCTAACCACATATATCCACCGTATACAATCATACCCACAGCAAGTAGACCACCTATTGGAAGTACTTGTGCAAAGATATTATCAAAGATACCACCTAAGTCTTCAATTCTTGGAGGATTTTGTGCATACGCAAGTCTTGAGAACATAGTTCCGTATACAAATAGAGTCAAAACAAATATATTTAATTTCTTCATAATACTCATATTTTAACATATATAAAAAAAGGGGCAATTGCTTGCCCCTTTCCAATTTCAAAACCTAATTAGGCTTTAAGTAAGTTTGTTAATACGAAGTTAACAATCAATACTGAGATGAAACATACAACCAATCCTACGATTGCGTATGTAATACCCTTAGTAGCCTTCTCAACTTTATTCTCGTCACCAGCAGCAACAATATATTGGATACCGCTATATACAAGAATACCAACAGCAATAAGCGCTGATAATGCAATTACAAGGTTTAAAGCTTGCTTTACGAAGTCTAGTAAGTTAGAGCTACCTGCACTGTTAACACCTGAAAGGTATTGTGATGCACTTTGTGCCATAACAGCTGATACTAAGTAAAGGTTTGATGCTACTACTCCTGCACCTGCTACGAACTTTGTTAATGTATTCTTCATTTTCTTTATTATAAAATATTTAAATAGTTTCTTATTTCACTAAGTATTATATTACATTAGTATATATACAAGCAATACCTACGCAATAATACCTCTATCGATCAAAAACGTAATAATCGCATAAGATAGGAACACAATTACCATTCCAACAATAGCCGCTTGAATTGTATTCATTCCCTGCTCATATTTATCAGAGTCACCGGCAGATATAATAATTAGGTATGCTCCATAAACAATAGCGGCAACAGCGGCAAGACCTGAAGCTGCGATAGCAAATTTAATAACTTCAGCAATTCTACTTGCAGTACCATCGATTGTTGTAAATGAGTCACTGCCCCATGGATTACTAATTCCATACCAAGTAGCAAACATAGCTCCACTTCTCAAAACTTTATTGTAAATATTCTCTAAAAATTTTCTCATGGTGTTACTCCTGGTATATTTAAAGTATTTTGAATTAATAGCAAAATAGCAACAGATAAAGCAACAAGCGCAAATCCAATAATAGCGTTTGTTACAATTTCTCTTGCATCCCCTAACTTCTCAGGATTACCCTGACTAGTAATCATTATATATCCTGCATATGTTAACAATCCAACAGTACCCAATACTCCAAGTGGAATTGAAAGACTAACAAGTGCATTAACAAGACCTGGAAGGGTTTGTTGATTTGAAACATTATTTAACTGACCAGTCACAATATCACCTAGTGCATCTGCGTAAACAGGAGTACTTGCAAGTGATATTAAAGCTGTGTACACAATCTTTTTCATATCTTTGGATTATACACTAAATAATAGCGTCCTCACAAATTTCTCTATACTTACAATATACACAAGTATGGCCTTCAGGAAGTGTGAAATCCCCTTTCCTAATTTTATCAACAATTTCAATAATATTTTTCAATACTTCCATCTTTCTATTCATATCAATTTCAAACGAAACTTTAATACCATGTTCAACAAAGATATATGACGCTTTTGCTACTTTCATTCCTAGAACTTCCTCAATATACATAGCATAAATTAGTAATTGCCAATCCTTTTTTACTTCCTTCAAATCTTTAGCTTTTCCGGTTTTATAATCAATGATTTCAACAACCTTTTTACCATCGATCTCACCTATTATATCAATCCTATCTATCCTTCCTTTTATCTTAAAATCGGAGATAGCATATTCAAAATCTTTCTCAAGAAAGCCAATATTATCATCTGGACTATAAATCTTCTCAAAGAAAAGTCTTAATAACTCTTTACCACTCTCAAGCCTTATCTTTTCGTGCGCTTTGTCCTCATATCCATTACTACTCCAATTCTTTTCAAAAAGAGTTAATGCATTTTCTAAATCCGGCTTTTGATTAAATCCTTCAAAGCCAGTTCTATAGGCATTATGAATATCATATATTTGTTTTAAAGTATTATGGATCGTACTTCCAAAAGTCATACTACTTGAAGGCGCAACAGGAAGCCCCAATACATACTCATATTTATACTGCGCTGGACACATTTCATATGAATGAAGCTGGGTATAACTAAATACATTTCTTGGAGCCAATCCTAGCTTTTTGTAATCCAAAACTTCCCTTGGCTCTTCCATTTTCAATATCCCTTCATTTGGATCAACTAGGGATTGAGTTGGAATTTGAGAATCTTCTAGGGCTTCATAAATAAATGAACTTAATTTCTTCTTTCTCTTTGCTTGAGCATAGAAATCGGCACCAGTTAGGTATAATTTCTCTTTGGCTCGTGTAAAAGCAACGTATGCAAGTCTTCTCTCTTCCATAATATGTGATGACTCTTCATCTCCCGTTACAATCGTTTTAACAAGGTTTTCAGGAATTGGTATTACATCCTGCCTATCCCTACTTGGGAATCTATCAGCCACCATATTTGTTATAAACACAACAGGAAACTCCAACCCTTTTGAAGAGTGAATGGTTAAAATATTTACCGCATCATAATCTTGAAAAGCGTCTGAATCTACATTAGGACTCTCTCCAACTTCAATACTAAAAGTCACATAATCCATATATTCATAAATATTTGAATCTGGATTTTCCTTTCCATACTTATTCACCATATCTAAATACTTCTTAGTATTCTCAACTTCAAATTGATAATTTCCCTCAGAATCTTCTAAATATAGATCTTTAATTCCACTCTTCTCAAAAAAAGCAAAAAGAATATACCCAACATCAACACCAGTCGCTACTTTTTTATGCCCTTCCGTTATTATCTCAAGAAGTTTAAATACTCCTTCTCTACCTTCGTTTGAGATAGGTAGCAAGATCTCTTCACTCTTTAACTTTTCAATACATTCAAAAGTAGAAATCTTAAGAAATCGTGCCTTCCTTACTATTTCAACTACATCTCTTGGTAGCAAATTCCAATTACTCATACTCAGCAAGTTAAACATAGAGATTTCATCTGAGTAATCGATGAGTACTTTTAAATATGAAATATATCTTTGTATTTCTGGTCTGGCGTACAAACTTCGTGAACCACCTAGTTTATATGGAATTCCATAATACCTAAGAGTTTGTACAACCTCGTCTAAATGATTATTTGCCCTAGCTAAGATTGCTATGTCTTTATACTCATATACCTTACTATCACTATCAAAAGTACTCTGTCCCTTCTTATCTACCTGTGTTTGTAACCCGTCAGGTTTAACCAAATTATTTATCTCTTGAACTATCCTTTCAGCTTCATATGCAGAGGTACTTGTTCTTAACATTGTTACATCAAACTCACTACCAGCACTTTGTGCCACCAATCTTTTATCAATCTTCTCCGTTACCTCCAACCTATACGGATCATTATTTTTTATCAATCTATACGCGACATCAAGTATAGTCTGGTTTGATCTATAATTCTGGGTTAGTACGACACTTTTTGAGTCTGCATATACTTGTTTAAACTGCAATATGTTTGAAATGGCAGCCCCTCTAAACTTATATATCGCCTGATCATCATCACCCACAACTGTAATGTTTGAAGAACTCTTAACTTTTGCACTCACCTCTTCAGGCTTTCCTCCTAATGCCAACATATTAACCATTAAATTCTGGGTATAGTTAGTGTCCTGATACTCATCAACTAGGATATATTTATACTTCTCATGATATCTCTTTAGTATAGATTTCCTTGTTTCAAACAATTTCACAACAGTACTAATTAAATCTGCAAAATCTAGTTTGCTCTCCTTTACCTTTAAATCTGTATATACCTTAAATGTATGAGCAAGTTCTAAAGATTGATCCTTCTCCTCGCCTTCATCTAAACCATTTGCATATTCTAAATATTGCTCTGGCGTAACGGCTTCATCTTGTAATCGAGAGAAGTGAGTAAGAATTGAGGATATGAATTTTGTTGGGTTCCCAAGTGGTCTAAATTCTTTTAACGGTAGTTCATAGAGATGCTTTCTAAAGAATATATAGCTTTGAGCTGTAGACATTAGTTGATATCCACTATCCATTCCCAGATATATAGATTCTTGTTTTAATATTTGATCAGCAAAAGAGTGAAAGGTTGAAATGGTAGGAGCTTGCGCATTCATTGGTAGTACCATATCTACCCTCTCTTGCATTTCACTAGCAGACTTTTCAGTAAAGGTTAGAGCAAGTATTTGTGATGGTTTAGCCCATTTCTTTTTAACAATATATGCAATTCGTTCAGTTAATACCTTAGTTTTACCAGTTCCAGCTCCTGCAATAATTAGTAATGGTCCACTCTTATGTTTAACTGCTTCTAATTGTTCTTGGTTGAGATTCATTGTATTCATATTATACATCAGTTTGACCAACACGATATTTAGTTGTAATATCGCGACAATTAAATAAAAAACAATTATATGAGTAGCGAAGTAGAAGTTTACAATGAAGTATTTAGAAAATTGGAACAGAAAATAAAAGAAGCGGAATTAGGCGAAACTCTAAATGATTACTTACAAGGATTTATAGATATCGATAATGAAGGTTATATTGAAATCACTTCATTTGAGTCCTTATTATACAACATCGGAGAAACACTTGCTGGTAAAATAAAATCACCAGGAGGAGCCGATTATACAAAGACTTTTGTAGAAACAAGATTGATTGCAACTGGACATGGAGATGTAAATATCGTCCTTCTTCCAGAACAAGTTAAGATATTAGAAATAATAGCAGAGATTGAAAAATCTCTGGTTGAAGATGGAGTATATTCTGCTGAATACATATCAGATGCCTGGGAATTTTAAGAATTAAACGCTTTTATAATATTTAGTGTTATAATTTAGTATGAATAGGAATTTGAGGCCACCTTGGAATTTACTTACCTTAATTGAATCTTATTTAGGAAATAGGACAAAAGAGGCTGAAGAGGTTATACTTAGTACATTACAACTTATAAGAGACAGCCAAGAAGGCTCAGAAAGTTTCTCCGTTATTTCAGAATTATTAATAGGATTCCAATCTGAACCAGAGTTTATAGTAACTGGAATTCCTATGGCGCTTGGGAAGTCTTTAAGAAGAGAAATAGAACATCCAAACAATAGGGGGTTTTATATCCCCCAAAGACAAGGGCTCGTTCTTCCAGATAGACAGAGGTTTAGCGTTGTTCAATCAATCGAGAAGGTTTTAGTTGAAAAAAGTATTCTAAATATTGATAGATTTAAATACGCCTGGTCTATAACTTCAGAAGACGATCAAACGTATAACGCAATTCCACCAATTGAAGCATATTTGGAGGCTAGATAGTATTCAAAATATCCTGTGTATTCCAATAAATGAGGATATTTAGTATAATTACTATAGGATGAGGAACAAGGGCCAGAAAATGAGTGAATATTTCCGACAAGGCTTAAAAGGTCTTGAAGTGTATCTTCAGAATCTAATGCATGATACCAGAAGTGACCCAGCATTAGTTGCTAAAATAGTTGAAATCATGGGCAACGAAAACTTACAAGATTACGAAAGAGAGCGCCTACTTAAAGAGTTACAAGAACCTCATTACGGAGAAGAAATGAGTAACGAAACTTTAGAAAATATTCTTGACAGTTTTAAACCCAAAGAATAGTTTTAAAACTAACTTACCAGTTCTTTCAAGACATTAAACTCCTTTTCAATTAACTCCTCACTCTTTAAATTAGGAGTTTCTAATATGAAAGGAATATCCTTTAGTTTAGGGTGATTAATAATATTCTTAATTGCTTCACTACCAATATTACCTTCCCCTATGTTTGCATGCCTATCCTTATGACTACCCATTGGAGGTATTGAATCATTTAAGTGAAAAGCTCTAACATTCTCAAGACCTAAAATACTCTCAATCTTTGTAACAATACCTTCTAAATCTGTAGTCCAATCATATCCACTTACAAACATATGCTGAGTATCTAACACATACCCCACTCTTTCTTTCTTGGTAACGCCATCTCTCATTTGAGCTAACTCTTCTAAAGTATCCCCCATTACGTTTCCTGACCCTGCTGAGCTTTCTAAAAGTATCATTCCATCCCCTACACTATTTTCAATTATCCAATTCAATCCTTCACTAATTCTCTTCACCCCATCTTCTGGACTTAAGTCTTTAGCTGAACCAGGATGGAAAGTCGCACCAATTACATCTAAATCACTACCTAACTCTTGAGCATATTTCTTTAACTGGTGTGCGTAGTTAATATATGTGAGTACAGATAGTTTACTCATATGGAACATTGCACTATCTGCTCTAGCTAAATTGATTAAATATACACAGTGCATTAATACCTTTTTAACCGAGCTATCCTTCTGTGCTGTTACAAAAGCCTGTGCATTTACCTCAGGAATATCTTTTGTACTCCACCTCATAGGTGCTGAAGGCATAATCTGAATACAATTCATTCCATTATCTCCTGCGATCTTCATCGCCTTTTCAGCTCCTCCTGAAAGACTTAAATGTGCTCCTAAATATCTCATCCTCTTTTATTCCTTAATTTAATTATTCTCTTTGTATATTCACTCTTCATAATAATTCTTAAAAAGATTGGTACTACCATTGTTAACATCATATCAAGTATTCGTATCACAGGATTGGTTATATGTTTCCAAGATTTCATATCACGCTCAGTGTTTAATCCTTCTATCTGATCTGCCTCAATCAATATCATACTCAAACTATCTAACTTTCTATGATTAAAAAGAATATGGAATGCCCTATTATGATTATATATTGCCTCCCCTATCCTCTCTACATATTCAGATGGTAGTAATTGACCAACTTCCTTTTCAAATATCTTTTTAGACTCACCTCCCTCATAATATATGGAATGCCATGTCGTATGTTTACACCTTGATTTATAGCTATCGTGCCACCAACAAGCAATCTCCACCATCTCAGTAGTGATATCGTTTGGTTCTAATTCTTTGAATATTTCAAGGGCGTGTTTTGATACATTTTGTGCATGTTCGAAGTCGTGAGATGGGTCAACAGAGTTGCGCATCCAAATCTTTCCCAACTCTATTGCTTTCTGTATCTGATATGCCATATTCTAATTATACAATATATGAAGAATTTAACATTAGGGTATGTATTGATTAACAGAGGGAGAGCTGATATTCAAGTACTAGCAAGGGCTCAGGAGTTTATTGATCAAAATCCTTCCTTCATAATGATACTCGATGAATCAGACGCAACAGATAAACATTTAGGACTAGATGGAAGAAAAATATTTGAACAGCTTCAATCTAGATACCCTCAATTCCATTACCATATTTCAAACGATTTAGATGTTGGTATTAATATAGTTACTTCCTCAGATATATCAACAGTTGATATCAACTACGTGCTAATTAACAAGAAGAATCTCCAATCACCTCAAGGAAAATCAGAACATTACAAACATTTTAAAGTATCATTCAAATCAAGATTAATAACTCCCTTAGGTGATATGAAAGGAGTATTAGTTGTTGCTCAACACAACTCAGCATTCTTACGACCTTTTACTCGCTCTATGCAATCAGAATCAGCAATGAAAGAATTAGTACAACTACAAAAAGATAATCCTGAATACCTTTCAGTTTTAGTTAGAGATCAAAATACAATGATTCCAGGAGAAGGAAGAAACGAAAGAAGATTAAGAAGAAAATATAACCTAGATTGCGTAACGGATAGGACGAGTTGGGAATATAATCTAGACTATCTAGAAGGAGATACAGGCGGTTTAAATGGACTTGCTGTTTGGTTTAACAAAATTTGTGGATTTAAGGTATTGAGAAAAGTAATTACAATTGCAGATAAGATAGAATCTATGTGTATTGTTAAGGATTATGATAAGAAGTTTAATCTCAAACTAACCCCCTCCCATTACCATATTGATAACCTAGATCATGGAATAATTAGTGTAAAGATTGAAAATCAACCTAATCTATAATGCTCTTTAGCATACTCGGATTTATTCAGAATTATGTTTGAAATCAATATATACATTCCATAGAGAATATAACCAGCGTTAAGAATTAATCTTGGTGTTCTATCAAACCCCTTTACTGCCCTACTATAATTAAGTGCCTCAATATTGTCTGCTTCATACAATAATTGAGTAATATAACTATACTTATTTCTATTTAAAAAGAAGAATATTGTTGACCTATTATGATATCTAATAGCATGTAAAATTTCTTCATACTTCACACTTGAATGAATACTTGGAAACCTTTGTGAAAGTATTCTTGCCGATCTAAAATCTTCAAGTATTAGTGATCTTGGATCATAATCCGTAAATCCCGCTTTATATATATCATGACAATATCCAACAGCTTCTATCGTCTCAAGTGTAATACCAAAAGCTTCTTCATATCCTTTTTCTAAAAACTCTCTATGGATATTCTTCATATGCCTTACAATTCTCTTTGCATGACCAATATCATGAGACTTGCTAAGAGACATACTCATACACTCAATTCCGTAGTTTATAATTTTCTTAATAGAGATCATAAAACGATATTAACATTCAAAAGGTTGATTATGAAATGTATTGAATATATAATGTTTTATCGATATGGAGAGGTGCCTGAGTGGCCGAAAGGATCTCACTGCTAACGAGACGTAGGAGTAAAATCCTACCGCGGGTTCGAATCCCGCCCTCTCCGCCATATTTTAACCCTAACCTCAATAGCCACCCAATTCCATTGAATTACCTTTACATTCTTCTAAAAAGTAATCCTACTCTCGATAGACTTAATATTTTGTTTAAGAAATACTTTTAGCTCAAAAATATCTTTAAATGTCGGTTCATGTATTATACATGCCCTATCAATTAACATTGTTGATGATATTTTATCTAAACTTAAGTTAACATCCGAGGATGTTATCTTTTTAAGCAAATGACTCCGTACTAATACAATATCAGGATTCTTTTTATATATACCCACAACCTTTGAAATGCCATCTTTTACAATACTCGTCTTTACCCTGTCTATACTATCTTCACTAGGCAGAAGAAATGAAAGCAGGATAATCTTCAATTCGTAACTATTTGTAAATGCAAATCTTCGCAAACCTTCAGTAATATAGAAATTACCTTCGTCATAAACACTCCCCCCCACTTCTACAATTAAGTTATCTATATTTCTTAAATCAAAACTACTTAACTTTTTTGAAAAATAACTAGCAACATCATTCATATTAAATCGAAATGAATCATTTAAATCATAATTTGTTGCATTGTATGAATGACTCATTAAAAAATCGTAAAGCACTTCCCCTCCCCTAATGATACTCTCGTAACTGAAATCATTCTTTAATTTAATATAGTTAATATAATCAGAGCTAACTTTTGTTAAGTCATTGCAAACATCACATTGAGTTAACCTTTTAATAACAGGATCAACTTTAATTATCTTTGAGTTAGACAACAAACTTCCAAAACAAGAAGTTAACCAACCTTTACCAATATCAGATAACGAAGAGGTAATTACGTATATTTTTTTCATACATAATGAATAACAAAACATACCTACCAATAATAGACAGATAAATTGACACTAGACTTGAAAAGAGGCCATGCGTATGACACTATATTGTCATAAATGAGGTGTCCAATATGCGATCAAAAGCTAAGTGTAAAAAACTCTAGAGAATCAGTAACTGGTCATAAAGTATGGAGAAGACGTATGTGTCAATCTTGTAATACTGTTTTTTCCTCATACGAGAGATTAAGGCCAGAGAATGTAACAGTAATCAAAGCTTCAGGGAAAAGACGAAGATACAAAAGAGAGAAACTCTTTGGATCAATCTTCAAGACAGGAATAATCACCAGAGAATTAGACTTTGGAAATCTTGCAATAATAACTGAAAAAATTATCGACGATATTGAAATGGAGATAATACTATCTATGAAGAAAGAGATTAGTACTAAGGAATTAAGAGGGAAAGCATCAAAAGTTATAAAAGCGCATAATAAGCAAATGCATATTAATTATAAATCATACTATATTAATGAATAAAACAGTTAAATTCACACCTCAACTAACAGAATTAATTAAAAATGGATCCAAAACAACCACTTGGAGAGTTTTTGATGATAAAGTACTAACCGTTGGGGACACAATAATACTTGCAACCAGAGATGGAGAGATAGTTACTGAATTTGGAAAAGCAATAATAACCAAAGTATCAATTAGAACCATCTCAACATTAAAACCTGAAGATTATGTAGGTCATGAACCTTCAAATGACCCACTAACTGAATATAGAAAGTATTACGGTGACAAAGTACAAGAAGATACTGAAGTGAAAGTAATAAAGTTTAAAGTATTAGAAATAGATCGAAAATAAATTAAGAAAATAATAAAATGTCATTCCAAGCATACTTAGATAATATTGAAGAGAAGACCGGAAAAACACCTAATGAATTTATAGAAATGGCAAAACAGAAAGGTTTTAATGACCCTAAAACTAAAGCCGGAGTAATAATAGAGTGGTTAAAAACAGATTTTGGATTAGGAAGAGGACACGCAATGGCAATTGTACATATAATTAAAGAAGGAGCAAAGATCTCAGATAAACATGTTGGTAGTGAAGGAGTTCATAGAGATAACTCAGATACATTGAAACTAGACGGAAAGAAAAAAGATACTATATAAATCTACTAAGAACGTAGAACAGAACTCCAACAGCAATATCTCCAATTATCCAACTCTTCAAATAGTAAACTTTATCTTCTCTAGATATATTATTTTTTATATTTGAATTAAAGCCCCAAACAGGTTTATTTAGAACAAATAACAAATCTATTAGTATTTCTTTAACCATATTTTTCTTCTTTCTTTTTCACAATTAAATATTCCGACTCTTCTACTAATTCAAGCAAATATGAAAGATTTTCATAGCTATGATTATCGTTCTTTTCCCCATCACATTTATACATATTAACCTTAACACTATTACCTTCCACTTTCTTAACATCTTCATAACTTGCCATAGGATCATTCTCTTTCTGAAAGATATGAACTTCAGACTTAACCTTGTCTTTAAGAGTATCAAAATCATACCCTTTCTCTTTTGCCAGATTATACGGTACACCTACCATTAAAATCTTTTGAGGGTGTAATTTTAATTTAGAAAGTGAGTTTAAAAAGATTACTGTTCCAATTGATTTAGCAAAAAGAATATAATCTTGGTTAAGAGTATTAATTAGATTAATGAACTTTTCTGTTTCAAGATCTACATCAGCAATACTCTCCCCTTTATCCCAGTGGGAATAGTACATAATATCTACATCCGAATACTTCTCTAAGAATTTACTTCTAACTTTTTCAATCCATTCTTTATTTTGTAAACTTTGACCGGATAATAGAATAATTTTCATATTGTTGTTATCTCTACAATTAAATAGTTTTACGATTTACTAGAGATATCTAGTGCAATTGCCTCTAGACTTGAATCAAAATCTTTACCTAGTTCATAATATTTTATCCCTAGCTCTTCACATTCTAATTTATACTTAATACTCTGCTCTATCCCCCATTTTGCTAAATCTTCCAATCCTTTTACATCATATTCATTAGTCCAATCATCCTCATCCGCATTGTTTCTAATATCGTTTGCTTTTTGAGATGAATTAGCCTCTGAAAACCCAAGAAAACAAGTCATAACCTCGTTATTTCCAGCATACTTCTTCAAGAACTTTGGAAGTAAAACATCTCCTTCAATTACAAAGTTCTCATTTGTGTTTTTCATATACTCCTCTATTAATGCGTCAATGTACGGCCACATTATTTGACCATTAACCTCGGGAAGGCTTTCATAACTTAATCCTAGTTCAGGAGTACTTTTCATTAGCATATAACGAATAGCATCTGTTCCTATACCAGAAACATTATTCTTAACTAGTAGTAATTTCCTTAACTTACTTTTACCACTTCTTGCAACTCCTCCAATTAAATATATCTTTTTATTCATACCCAAAGTTTACCCTATTCCTACTTAAATTTCGAATTCAGTTAAATTAACACTCTAATACATATACCCTCACTTGCTGGATAACTTAATAATTCGTATATTTAAGTATTAATCTAAAACTTAAATTAATGAAAAAGTATTTAGTAATTCTTTTAGTAGTCGCATTAACATGTATTGGTATTTTCTTTTTCTTCTTTAATGATAAAGATAATAAAGGAGATGGAAATATAATCTCAAATATCGCAAACGATATTAAAAACGAAATAACTAACTCAACTGGAGAAACCCTATACATCAAGAACCTCCCAATTAATATTGAGAAGTATGATAAAAAGACACTTAAAGCTGGAGATATGAAGTTTAGTAATATGAAGCTACAGTTTGATACGATGTATTTTGATTACGGATACCTAGTACCTGCAAATAGCGTTGGACCAGCAAAAAGAAACCCTCAACCAACATTCATAGTACCCCTAGGAACTAAAGTTATGTCAATTGTAGATGGAGTTGTTGTTAATATTCCAAAGCTATACAGCAATGACTATTCAGTCATGGTAGCAAAATCAAAAGATTCAAACATGATTTATGAATTAGAGCATGTAATTAACCCAACTGTTAAAGTTGGAGACACAGTTAAAGCTGGAGATATTGTTGCAGAAGTTAGTGATTATGACAAAAGAAATACACCAGGATATGGACTTGTAGAAATTGGAATATTAGTTGGTGGAGGAAATAATCCCCCACACCATCTTTGCCCATACCTATACCTTGACCCAGCAAAGAAAGAGGAAATACAGTCAACATTAAAACAACTGTATTCAGATTGGAATGAATTTAAAGGAAAGAATATTTACAAGCTGTCGGAATACAAGACAATTGGATGCTTAACTGAAGAAAAGATCGAAGGTTAATTGGTGATATAATCGAGTATGATAATTACAGAAGGTCTCTCAGACTACATAAAAAAACAGCTAAAAGAATTAGACACTCTTGGAATAGATTACTCAAATCTAGAAATGGATCATTTTGCATATCAATGTAGTTCTAAAGAAGATTATGAACAAAAGAAAGAATCATCTAAGAAAATTGGAGAGTTAAGAAGCGAAGCAATTGTTGAAAACAGACGAGTAGCTATATTTGAAAATAAGTGTCCAATTCAAGTAGGAAATTATATGGTATCTGCGTTCGAGCTTGTTGAACCAAAAGAAGGACAGATAACAGAATCAAAGCTATACCATATTGAATTCATAATCCCCTCTTTCGAAGATTTCCAAAATAAATACCCTAATGTAAATTGGGATACCAGAGCATTAAACCGTGAACAATTTTCAAAACTCTCGATTCAACTTGAAGACGGTAATTCTATAAAGTTCCACCTTATGAATATACTTGAGGAAGCTTAGTTAATAATCCTGAATTACCTTTACTTCGTATCTCACGCACTTTTCATGACAAGAAGCTAAACTTAGATGTATAATTAAAATACTAAAATATTTCCATACATTATGATTAACAAAGCCCTACTTATATTTCTAGGAGTAATACTTGGAGTTGCGATAACTGCAGGTGGATACTTTGCATATACTACGATACTTTCAACAAGAATTGATAATGAAAAGACAAATGAGAATGCTCAGCCAAACTCACCTTCACAAACATTAACTTTAGATGCTGAGATAAAAGAGGCAATAAAAGGACAATTTAGTAATTATATTGACTCTGATGTTCTTTCTGAGACAGATGAAATAAAGAACAAGTATCCCCAGAGCGAGATTGAACTTACACAAACAGATAGACCTTTCATCTGGAAATACCAAAGTCACTATATTTATGCAGACCCTGAAACAAATTCAAAAAACATCAGTTTTAGACACCCAGATTCAATCGATTCTTTAATTAAACAGTATGGAGAAACTCCAAAGAAGGATGTAGAAGGAATAGACGAAGAGATAAGCAAGGATTTCAGTGATAAATTCTTCAAACTTATCCCTATTGTCGACACAATATTAACAAAGTATGGATATACAAAAGATAGTGAAAATATCATCAGATCTCCTTTTAATAACACAGCAGAAATTGGATATAGAAAGGATAATGTTCTATGTATACTTGGGGCATACCAAAATTATGTAGATTTCTTCTGTAACGAACAGATTCTCAAATCAGCACAATTACAGATAGATATGCTAATAGATTTAGAGAAATACGGAAACACATACCTAGATATTAGAGAGACATCAGGGAAATTCTCATCTATTGCCGTATCTGAATATGCAAGTAACGGAGGATATGCTTTGATAGCTAAAAACATCAACGGAAAATGGAAAGCTATATACGAGGGACAAGATTTACCTTCCTGTAAAGTAATGATTTCAAACTCTGTTCCTAAATCTCTATACGGGGAATGTTATAAATAAGAATATCAAAACATAATTAAAAGAAAAACACCTGGTTTCCCAGGTGTTCTCCAACTTCAATAGTTTTGAAGATTAGTATCGGTTACCACCGAAACCACCACTTCTTCCACCACTTCTGTTATCGTTTCTTCCGAAGTCTCTTCGACCTCCACCAAAACTACCTCGAGGCTTACTGTCGTCTCTTGGTTTTGCAAAGTCTACGTTTAGAGCTCTACCATCTAGTTCTTTTCCATTTAGACCTTCTTTAGCAGCTAATGCTTGCTCTTCTGTCTCAAATGTTAGGAAACCGAACCCTTTTCCTAAAGGTTTGTATGAGTCTACAACTTTACCATATTGTGAAGCTAATTCTACAAGAGCTTCTACGGTTGTGTCGTATCCTACATTACCGATAAACAATTTTTTGTTATCCATTGGGATAAATATAAAAATAAATATTAAATAAACCTAACGAGCACTCTACTAAATGGAACTCACGTAGTATACCTCTATCTAAGCATTCATATTATACAACAAAGGAGTATAATTGTCTTGTAAGTTAAAAAAGAGTAATTATGAATACAAATACAGTAAAGTTTATAGTTGTGATCGCATCAGTAACTATTTCTATTGTTGCATATACATACCTCCCAGAAACAATTGCTTCACATTGGAATTATTTAGGAGAAGCTGATGGGTTTTCATCAAAAACGATAAACCTAATTGCATTTCCACTTTTGATTGTGTTCTTAGGTGGCTTACTTAGCTATATTCCAAGACTAGACCCAAAACAAAGCTCAATACTTACATTTATAAAGGAATACAACAGATTTATTGATATTTTACTTATCTTCTTCTTAACATTACAAGTACAAGTAATTGCTTGGAACTTAGGATATAAAGTATCAATGGCTGTATATATGCCAATAATGTTGGGAATACTCTTCTACTACATAGGAGATATGATTGGTAAAACAAAAACTAACTACACAATTGGTATTAGAACTCCATGGACATTAAGTAGTGAAAAAGTTTGGAACGATACCCATAAATTAGGAGCTAAATTATTCAAATTATCATTACCTGTATTTATTGTAAGTGCATTCTTCCAATCAATCTCATTTCTAATGGTCATTGGATACATACTATTAATTGTAATAGTACTTTTTGCCTATTCATATTCTGAATACAAGAAGGAAACTAAGAATAGGAAGTAGATTATTTCTTCCTTACAATTATTGCCCTATCAATTACTAATTCTTTACCCTTTCTCTTTCTAGAGACAATACTACTACCACCCTCATACCTTACAGCTCTATACCCTTCATCCATTATACCTAACTGATATGTACCGTTAGGGACAATCATCTGATATTCACCGTTCTTATCAGTTACCCTCTTTGCTACAAACTTATCAAATCTCATTTCCTTTAGAGTTACGGTTACCCCTGCAATTGGATTTCCATTCCTATCAATAACCATACCCTTTGACCTCTCTTTAATAAATAGGTTCCTCAAGACTAAGAACAACGCAGGGACATAGAATATTAATGCTATCAAGTTATATGAACTTGGGTATAGGTAAACGGTGTGAACAGCAAGCAAGAATCCAGCCAAAAAGAGCAATATATGGCCAAGCTTAACAAGTATTGATGCACTACTAAACAACTTGGCAATTGTTTTAGCAATACCCTTCTTCTCAATTTGATCCATTGGAATTACAATATTAAATTCATTTCTTCTATTGAATTTAATAACTTCTCCGTGATACACAGGCTCCAAAGGATAATCAATTGGGCTTGAAACAACAGTTGAAGGGAACTTATACCCTGGTTTAACAACAAGTATCTTGTATCTACCGATTGGAAGATTGGCTCCAAATGTTCCAAACGCACTAGTCACATCAGTCCAAACAAGCTTATCACTCATATTGTAAACCCTAACAACCGCCCTATCTATTGGTTTCTTAGTTATTGAATCATAGACCAAACCGTATGGTCGTGACTTTTTAACAAAACCAAAGAATGAAAGTATTCCAATAACAAGCTGAACAACTAAGTATGGAATATTTACAAATCCACCAGCAAGTACTGCAAGACCAACAGTGACAGTAGTTGCTGTTGCAACAGTACTTACAACTTCAAGTTGTGGTTGATCTAGATTTCCAAGTGCTGTTGTTTCTACGACATCTGAGACTTGCTTCATTGCAAGAACAGTTCTTTGAGGTGCTTGTACTAGTACGGCTTTTGCTACACTCTTTACCGTTTCATTATTAATACTTTGAACTATTTGCTCAGCATTTATATCAATTACTAGTGGAGGATTTTGTTCAGGTTCAGGTTCTGGATCAGGCACAACAGTTGGCTCCTTACCTTCATCAGTTACAGATTCTCCAATTGCACCGGTACCTTTTAGTCCACTTGCTACCCAATACAGTGTTCCATCAATTTCTTCTTTTGAAACAATAACAGGCAAATCTTCAACATCTTTTGTAATTGGGAATTCACCCTCGAATATAACCCCACCTACACAGTCTGTAGTGACCTCAGTGAGAGTTTTACTCTCAGGACAGACTCTTAATCTATCCGTATCATTTGCAGGCGTATACAGTGTGAAGGTTCCCTCAAGTCCACTTTCAGGTCTTAACTTCACAACGGCTTTTGAACTCACAGTATCTGAATCAACAACTACGTTTCCCCAATCCTTATCCGAATCAAACTTAACACTTAATTGCGCAACTAATATGTCGGATTTTGTTACCGACAATGTCTTTGTTCCTCTTTGTGAACCTTCTAACTGACTGACATCTACATTTGCATCACTTGCAAGTGTGGCTTTTACATCTGATGGTACGTTATATATCAATGCATTTGTTTGAACTAAAACGCTCTCACTATACGAAGAAGCCACTTGTCCTAAGTTTCTAGCTCTAACCCTAAACTGAGAATCTGAAGCAGAAAGAAGACCTTTAACAACAAATCCACCACTTCCACCAAATTCATCATATGTACCCCAAGAAGCACCTTCAACTAGATTTCCATTAATCTTTGAAACAAACTTACCACTCTCAACTTCTTGAATTGCGTAAAGAACTGTAGCGTCGTTTCCTGGATCAATTAAGTACAACCTAGCTCCAGTTGTTGAGATTACGTTTGCTTCCGGTTTAATTGGAGCTAAGGGTTGAGTATATGCAAGTGTACCATTTGAATATGCAGTCTCAACATTTGAGATATTTCTAGTTTTAACTTGGAATGTATATCCTTTTCCAGGAGTTAATCCTGCAATATTTACACCATTTACACCACCAAATTGGTTATATGTTAACCATACAGGTTCCTCTACAAACTGCCCCTGAGCATTAACAAATCTGTTTAATTCAGTAGTGAAGATTGCAAACCTCTCCGTACTACCTGCATACTTTGTAGGTAATATTACATTTAATTCTCTAGCTGATACTACATTTGTTAGAAGAGAATCTGGTCTTGAGGAGTATGTATAAACAGGATTACTTTCAACAATAGACCCAACTTCTTGGTCTCCATTTCTTGCACTAATTTCAAAGACATAAGAAGTGTTTGAAGTTAATCCTGACGCAACTATTCCTGTGCTTGATCCGAATTCAGCATATGTTCCCCATACAGAAGTATTGGTTAATGCTCCTCCGTTTTTTGGAACAAATTTTCCACTTGCCTTATCTTTAATTTGATATTGAGTAAATGGAGGATTACCACCAGTTACAACCTTAACTCTCAACGAAGTATCCGATACTCCCTCCACTACAGGAGTTCCAAGAGGAGCGACTTTGGTATATTTTGCAGTTTGTGATGAGTACGCTGTACTTACATCTTCCATATTTACTGCCTTTACCTCAAAGACATATCTAGCATTTGCAAAGAGTCCAGTTACAACAGTCCCGCTATCTTGCCCAAAGTCTGAATACGACCCTACAAATTCGTTCTCAGTTAAGGCTCCAGTATCGTTAACAAAGTATCCAGAAATACTTTCTCTAACTACAAGTCTTGGTGGATTTTGATCATCATTATCTCCGAGGTTCACAACTAGGTTCAAAGTCGTAGAATTGCTACCTTGTGTAACAGTTGGTGCTGCTGGAACTAGAGCAAAGGTAGTAGCCTGAGCACTGTTTTCTGAAATATCACCATTTCCATTTCCGTCATATGCAACAACAAATCTTGTATATGAAGTATTTGGTGTTAATCCATATTCATCACAATATGTGATATTTGCTGTTGCACATTGAGCAACTTGATCACCATTTGAGTTTAAAATTCTAAAGCCAAGTTCGTTGGACAATGTCTCGGTAAATGACCAACGGATAGTTGTACTATCAAGTACTGTTGCACTTCCAATTACAGGAGCTCCAAGTGATGAATATGAGTTAGTTGTCGCACTATACGCAGTCTGAACGTTATCACTATTTCTAGCTTTAACTCTAAACTCATAATTTGTATCCAACACTAACTGATTTACTGTAACGCCGTTTGATCCACCCCATTGTGTAGAGGTGCCCCATATTTCACTTTGTGAAAAACTCCCGTTTAAAGCTATGAAGTCACCACTTACAACTTCTTGAATTACATATTCAACAGAAGAAGGATTTCCATTATTATCAATAACTAATTTCGCAGACGTTGAGTTTAATCGTTCTAAATCAGGTATACCTGGAACATTTGCTAATGAGTATATCTGAGAATTAGATGAAAAGCCTGTATTTACATTATCACCACTTCTAGCATTAACTCTAAATGAATAGCCACCATTTGGGCTTAATCCAGTAACACCGATTCCATCTACACCTCCCCACTGTGCATATGTTGCATAATCAGGGGAAGCTTGAGAAGTTCCTGTTTGGTAATTAATGTACAAATTATTATTTATCTGCATTGAGTAGAGAGTATTAGATGGATTACTATTCTGATTTACAACTACTTTAATTACTGTTGCGGATATAGCAGTTAAAGAAGGAGCCGAAGGAGTATTTGCAAAGGTATAACCAGAACCAGAATCTGATAATGCACCTTCAACACCATCACCATTTCGCGCCTTTACCTTAAACTCATTTTGAGAATTAACAGACATACCAAGAACATTAATTCCGCTAGCACTTCCCCATTGAGAGTATGTGCCCCAAACTTCACTTCCAACAAGCTGTCCATCTGCTCTATCAACATATTGTCCACTACCGACATGATATATTGCAAATTGTGTATTTAATGGATTTGATGCGTAATTTATTACTACATTCATACTTGTTGTTGATGCACCCGTAACAGTTGGTGCCTGAAGTGCTGATGCAAGTGTGAATCCCGTAGAAGTTGGAGAGGTAGTTTGATGAGTAGCATCCCCATTCTCAGCTTTTACAGAGAAAGTATATGAGGTATTTGGGGAAAGTCCTGTGACATTAATTGTTCCCCAATCTGAAAGGTTTTTCTTAACCTCAGTTACGCCTAATGTGCCATCACTTTGGACATACTCTCCTGATTGTTCAACAATTGAGTAGAGAGTTGGAGCTGGATTTGAGTTTGTGTTAATTGTTATCTGTACTTGGTTTAGTCCAAAGGAGAGTGAAGGTGCTCCTGGGACATTTGTTCTAGTATACGCAGATTCTTGATTGCTCTTTGCACTTTCAACATCCTCGTTAAACAGTGCTACTCTACGATTAATAGATGTATTTGGAGACAATGATGTTTCATCACAATATGTAAGATCCGCACCATTGCATGTAGCAACTACATTATCACCTCCATCATATATTTTAACTCCTTCTTCGTTTGCAGTATTTTCTGTAAAGTTCCACCTAATCGAGGAACTACTTAATGCCTGACCAGAAACTAAGGTAGGAGTATTAAGAAGTGTATATACTTCGGTATTATTACTATAGTTTGTTTCAACATCATCACTATTTCTAGCTTTAACTTCAAAACCGTAAAGTACACCATCTTCTAAATCTTCAACGAGTATTCCGGTGCTCTCTTCAAAGTCAGCATATGTTCCCCAAAACTCTGAAACCTGCAGAAGACCTGAAAGTGGATTTAAGTAGTTACCAGTTTCAATATTCCTAACTAAATATTCAGTATCTGAAGGATTACCATTGCTATTACTGTTTAATATTATCCTCAGGGAATCATTACCAACATCAGTAATAGTTAATTCAAGTGGAGAAGCTGCCGCAGTTACAACAGAGTAGTTATCGGAATAATCTGTTTCTACCCCATCACCATTCCGAGCTTTAGCCCTAAACTCATACTCTTTGTTAGTTTGAAGTTGAGTTAAAGTTTGAGCGCCTGTACCATCCCAAATATTTCCCGTATCACATTCTCCCGAATCAATACTTACACACTCATACATAACTGCGCTCTGATCAACTCCGAAATTATTGAAATTAGGAGAACCGAGAGTTAATTCGCTAGAAGTTACAGAGTTAAATGAAATCTCAGGTATAACAGATAGTGTGTATTTAGAAGAGCTTACAGAATACGCTGTTTCAACACCATCACCATTTCGGGCTTTAACCCGGAATGTATACTGAGTATTACTATTCAAACCAGTATCAACAAGAGAAGTCGTTGTTACCCAAGTATTAAAGCTTCCATTGTCGCAATTAACCTGAGTACAATCATAGTACCAACCACTCTGATCTTGATCAAAATTATTCATTGTCTGAATTGTAACTTCAATCGAAGATGAGGTTATATTACCGAAAGTAACTGAAGGGGTCGTGGCTAAAGTATACCTACTTGTATTTCCAGACGGAACTAAACTATCACCGTTTGCATTATATGCTCGAATATTTCTAGTATATTGGGTATTTGGTTGTAAACCTGTTTCATCACAGTATGAGAGATTTGCTCCTACACAGGTTGCTTTAAGATTTCCATTTGTATCAAATACTTTGAACCCTGTTTCATTATTTGCGTTATCAATAAAGTTCCATCTAATACTTGTTGAACTTATAGCCTGCGCAGCAGCAATAGAAGGATGAAGTGGTACATTACTCTCCTCAGAATATAACTGATATGTGACAGATTCATTAGAATTATCTTTTTTGGTTCCGTATATAACAGTGAAATATGGAGGGATATTTGAAGTGGAAGATGTTGTAGCGTTAGTACATGAGTGACTATGAGAAGTAGTAGCAAATCCGACACTATTAGTCCAAGTTACCGAATTTACACTACCAACAGGAGTACCTGCAGTAATTGTCGTTGTATGGGTATGATTATTATTTCCTCCTCCTCCACCAAATGTAGGAGCACCTCTTGCAAATTTATTATCTAGATCAGAATATCGTGTCCATCCCAATGGTGGCAACTCTGAAAACATAGGTATTACGGTTGTAGGAGCTTGGCCAGCAGATTGCTTGCTCTGATACACCATATCGGTATATTCAGGTAAATTGCTTGAAGTACTTGTCGTAGTTCCAGTAGTTGGGTGAGTGTGAGAACTTGAAGCAGTTGTAATTGCAGTATATGGATACCTTACAATTACAACCCCACTTCCTCCAGCACCACCATTACCTTGATAACCACCACCACCACCTCCTCCTCCAGTATTAGCAGTTCCCGACGTGGCCGTCCCAGTATTTATCCCTGCACCACCTCCGCCTAATCCACCGGTACCAGCCACACCACCTTGCGTACCACCTGATCCACCACCACCTCCTCCGTAATATGTAGAAGTTCCAATAATTGAAGATATATACCCTACTCCACCATTTCCTGGCCCAGCCACACCGCTTGTTCCGGCACCTCCAGCACCACCTCCACCACCAGATCGGCATGGGGTATTACAGTTACTACCCGCTCCACCAGCATATCCACTATCATTACTTGTTCCTCCTGTACCTGCTGTTGGTGCACCACCTCCACCATTACCACCAGCAAGTCCATTTGAATTTGAGTATCCACCTGCACCACCACCTCCTCCACCATTTGCTGTTAAACTGCTGAATATTGAGTCACCACCGTTAGTTCCCCTAACACCTCCCGCACTTGTACCACCAACACCACCAGCTCCTATTGTCACGGATGTAGCTGTTGAAACGAGCAATGACGAGTTATATTCAACCTTTCCACCACCACCTCCTGCCCCATTTCCCGCAGAGCTTGAACCACCGCCTCCTCCTCCACCACCTCCTACAACCAATGCTTGAACATTCATAGCGACAGATGGCGTGAATGTTCCATTTGATGTAAATGAATGAGCAGCATATCCAGTTGGATAGGTAACTGTCCCACCTGTTGCAAGCGTTGCAGGTGAATAAGCTAACGATCCAGAATCGACAGCATTACCAGCAGATACTGTATGTTGATGAGTATCCGATCCGCCACCACCGCCATACGAAGCAGATGCCAACGGGAATTTACTATCAACTTCACTAACAATATCCCAACCCGGAATAGAGCTTGACTGACTTAAGCTAATAGAATCAGCTTCTAACTCAACACTACTTTTAGAACATAGTACCCAGTTCATATACGCGGGAAGAACACTAGTGTTATTATCCACAGTAGCAGAACCAGTATGACTATGAGAAGCAGTAACAGCATTCACAGATCCTCCACTTACCCCATATGTATAGCCACCGGAATAGTTACTCAAATTACAGCTTACAGTATGAGAGCTTACAGATGAGCCTCCAGTCAGGCCATATGATGACGCCCCTCTTAAGAACCTCCCATCAGCAGCACTGACACGTGTCCATCCGACTGGACAGCTAGATTGATACCAAGTAATTAAGTTCCCGGACCAGGTTAATTGCCCACTTATTGCAGAACCATTGCCGTAATACATAAATATCATTTTGCCTCCGTTTGGCAAACTTGGTATTCTTACCCAAATTGAAGTTTGAGCAGTATTACAACCATTTTCAATCCAGTAACTTAATGAAGTAGTATCATCTTCATCAACAAATCTAATATCATCACAATCATTTTGAATCTTTCCCTCTAAAATCAAGGCAGCAGTATCGACAGTTAACAATATATCGTAATTAGTAACCGTAGAACCCGAATAATCCACCTGCACTATTTTTCTATATTCCCATGAATTATTAAACCATGACGAAACAGGAGTCTGATTCTTTGTGAATAGGTAAACAAGAGGAAGACCAATCGTGAGGATGACAAAGGAAGCTATTAAAATAGCTCTACCAATCTTACCTTCAAATAGCCTAAAATTTAGGCCTTTTTTCTTTCGAGCAGTTACATCCATCAATACTGAAATATTATTGGAATAGTAAGGATAAGTCAATTAACCGATAGACTTACTCAATACCCATTTTCTTTTTGGCAAATTCGCTGAGGTTACCTCTTCTTAACCAATCTCTCTCTGTTTTTGCAAGGTGAGATTTTCTAAGTCTAAGATTTTCAGGTGTTATTTCTAAAATTTCATCTTCGTTTAAGAATGCTAGGGCAAATTCAAGGGTTAATCCTTGGTATTGCTTCAAACTTACCTGTGTTACTTCAGCTTGGTTCATTCTAACACTTGTTTTATGTCTTTCTTTTGTTGGGTTTGCATCAAGATCTTCATCATACTTGTTCATACCAATAATCATACCTTCGTATACTTTATCAGCTGGTTTACAAAACAGAATTCCTCTCTCTTGAATCATGTTAAGAGCATATGCTCTTGCTTCACCTGCATCGGTTGAGATAATTACACCTTTTCTATAAATATCTCCATCATCGACTTTCTTTACATATTCAGAGAACGCACTACTCAATACTACATTACCTTTAGTCTGAGTAATTAATTCGTTTCTAAGACCAAATAATTTTCTTGTTAGTATTTTATATTCAAATTTTGTATGTCCACCAATACTCCTCATATCAACCATCTGACCGTTTCTGTTGCTTAACTCTTGGGTTACTGCACTTAGATATGCCTCTGGAGTTTCAATGAATAGTTGTTCTAATGGCTCCATAACAACACCATCAATAGTTTGAAGAACTACTTGAGGTTTTCTAACTTGGAATTCATATCCTTCTCTTCTTAATGTTTCAATCAAGATTGATAATTGAAGCTCTCCTCTACCAGCAACAATATATGATCCACCATCACCTGGTTTAATTTCCAAAGTCACATTATTTTCTGCTTCTTGATCTAATCTTTTCTGAAGAAGAGATGCCGTTACAAACTTACCTTCTTTGCCAACAAGTGGTGAAGTGTTTGCTTCAAACTTTATATATACAGAAGGAGGAGAAATCTTTAGAGCTGGCATTGCTTCAATCTTTGATGGATCACATAATGTTCCACCGATTGCTTTTGAATCAATACCTGCAATAGCCACAATTTCACCAGCATTTGCACTAGTAATGTCTTCCCATCCTAATCCTTCTCTTACAAGAAGTCTCTTAATCTTTCCTCTAACAATCTGAGCTTTTTCGCTATCATCGACTACTAATGCTACTGAGTCATTAACTTTAAGTGATCCTCTATTGATAGAACCAATTAAGTATCTTCCGTTATGTGGATCATATTCCATAGCATTAACCTGCATTTGGAAAGGCCCCTCTTCAATAGCATCGTCTTCAGGAATATATTCTAAGATAGTATCTAGAAGTGGAGTTATATCTCCAGTTGTACTGTTTGCAACAGTCAAATCTCCTTCAGGTAGTTCCAAAAATACTTTTCCTTCTCTTCCAATAGCGTAAAGAATTGGGAAATCTAATTGATCGTCAGTTGTTGCTAAATCTAAGAATAGATTTTGAACTTCATCAATAGCTGCTTTTACGTTTGCTAATTTCTTATCAATCTTATTTATCAAAACAATTGGCTTTAGTTTTAATTCTAATCCTCTTTTAAGAACTGCTTTTGTTTGTGGCATAACTCCTTCTTGAGCATCAACCAACAAAATACATCCTTGAGCCATATTCAAAGTTCTTTCAACTTCACCACCGAAATCAGCATGTCCTGGGGTATCGATTACATTAATCTTAAATCCCTTATATCTAACAGAAATATTCTTTGCAAGAATTGTAATACCCTTCTCTCTTTCTAAATCGTTTGAATCAAGAATTTGGTTCTGGGTCATCTCATCTTGGTTATCCCTAAACAGATGACATTGTTTCATTATCGCATCTACCAAAGTTGTTTTACCGTGGTCTACGTGCGCAATAATAGCTACATTTCTTATATTTTGTTTCTTTAATGGAGAAATCATAATAGATGGCTATTATACCACGACTATTTGGATTTAGTATACAGGTATTTATATTTCAACCTTATACTTAATGATCACTTTTAAAGTCAGATTCAAAGCCACGAGATATTAGCTGCTCACGTAAAGTATCGTTATACAATGCAGCACTCATCATAAAGGCGTGCATTTCCATGGATCTATACGCATAAGGTTCTTTTGTATTCGGTATAAATACAGATCCATCACTACTTACAAACCCAACTCCAAATCTATATTCAATACCTAATCTCTGGCAGAAATTTATTAATAATTCAGGATTCTCAATATGAGCCGTATGAATTAGTTCGTGTACGGAAGCCATCGAGTGAACTTTATCAATTGGAACAAGTATGTCGGTTCCTTCAAAATTAAAGGTAATAGGATCATCATCCTTTGGGACATAGTGATAAAGACTAACTATGTGTTTACCCGGAATTTCATAAGAATGTTCGTGTACTCCAATTGTATTATTATCACCATCTCCATACATCCTAATCTCTACCTCGTTTTGAATCGGATAATTAAGTTGATTGTAAAAGTCTTCAATACCTTTTACAAAATACGAAAGCTCTTGATAGGTCATTAACTCATTTATTCCGCCTACTTCATCATAGACAGGAAAAACTATATTTAACCCGTATGTTTCTTTCATTCTATAAACCATCTCCTGATGTTCAACAGGAAGTTCTTCTATACTCCTGCTCACAACCTCATGAGCGTAATACATATCAGACTTTACATCAGTGATCATTTCTACCCCATCAGCGCAATGCTCATAATCCTCAATTCCAAACTTTGATATATCAAAATGCGTATGAGCGGTTCTACTAGACACTCGAACAGAGCTAAGCGCCGCTAACATTAACATTGTATAGGACATTGCTTTTCCTAACTTATTTCTCATAGGTTGAGATTATATAGCACACTTACAATATTCAGTAGAATTTCACCCTCCCTAGCTATAATTCATCAATATCAATCAAGGCATTAACATCATCTTCGATAGAATCAAATTCTATAACTTCTGTTATATCCTGCTCCATATTAAAAGTAAGATCTTGCTCTAAACTAATGACATTGTTAATGGAACTCTCATACGAATTAACGTAGATAATAGTAGAAAAGAATAGTACAAGCGATAGAGTAAATGCCGAGTATACGAATATATTGAAATAGGTGTTTTTCCTTATAATACTATTAAAAATCCTATCGCTTACTTTACTTTCATCTACCCTATTCTCTTTAGAGATATTATCTTTTATATATTTTATAAACTCTTTATCCATAATCCTTTTAATTTCTTTATTAACCTATTATTCCTAACTTTTACATTATTTTTAGAAATATCTAATTCTTTAGATATCTGAATATTATTTAAATTATCAACATATTTATACTTAAATAGTTTCTTATCACTTTCCCCTAACTCTTTTACCAATTCCTTAATTATCGGGGTCATATCTCTTCTTTTATTGCTCTCACTCTGCCAATAGCTTTCTTCAAAGTCATCCCAACTAAGAAGCTTGTACTCTATTTTATATTTCTTTCTTAAATAATCTCTAAGTTTATTTCTTGCAATACCAAAAATATACTTTTCTATCTTTACATCATCTAAATTATTAATTTTATATATTGACTCAAATACTTCAGAAGTCAGATCTTCAACATCTGCAACCCCATTTACTCTTTTAAAAAAGTATCTAAAAACTCTTTTAAAGTTTTCTTTATATATTTGCGTAAATTGTTCTTTATTCATTACTCAAGATTACCAAAATCTGCGAAATCTGAATCACTATTCAAACTTTTAAGGTCAGTATCAATTTCTGAAATAACTTTGGCTATTTCTTCTTCTGTCTGATTATTTTCAGCTTCTTGGTCAAGTTTACTTTTCTCACTACTCTCTATCTGATCTAAATCGTCCAGTGATCCGAAATCTTCTTCACTAACTTGATCTTGATCTATTACCTTAAGAACTGTTTCAACATCATTTGTACTAGTTTGAATATCATCTGACCTTTTGGAAGAGATATAAATATATCCACTGGCCAATATGAGTACTATTGTTGCGATTATTACGGCAGTTTTCATAATTATTATTTATTTCTAATTTGTGTAATTATTGATTTGAGCTCAGGTTTTAACTGGTCATTAATAATTACTCTAATCTCTAAACTAGCTTCTCTTGCTTTTAATAAGTGAGATTTAGCTTCTTGTACTTTTAATTTGAAATCTCCCTCACTATTTCCACATACATATGTTTGAGCTTGTTTTAGTGAATCAATAAATTGAGTATATTCCGATACAAATTCTTTCTTTAATTCCACTATTTGAGATAGATACTGTTTTAGTTTGGCTACATCAATATCCTTTGCTTCTAACTTTTTAACTAATTCTGTAACTTTCTCAGCTATTCTTTCATATCTTTGAATATGTCTTTGTTTGTTTGTATCGTACTTTGTTGTAATTACTGAGATTCTCTGAGTAATAAGTTCACATCTTTGTGCTACTTTCTCTTGTCTTGTTTGCGTTGTTGTTTCTTGAGCAAAAGTTGGCAAAGTGAAGCTAGTCATCAAAACGATAACCATTAATACTTTTAAAATACTATCTCTCATTTAAATACGAAATACTTAATTTATACATCTATATAGTCGTAGGGGGTTACAACCACACTATACAGTACCAAATTTAGACAAAAAATATACATAGAAGGTGTATAATCAGACTATGAATAGAGAACAAATAATGAAAGAGTTGATTAGATACGCTTATGAGAAAATGGAGAAGAATAACGCATATCCATTCTGCGCTTTTATCGTCAAAGACGGAGTAATAGTTTCTAAAGGATATAATTGGAGATCTACAAACTTTGGTGACAAGACAATGCATGGAGAAATGGAAGCTTTAAGTAAAGCAAACAAAGCACTAGTCTCAAAGCACTTAGTAGTACTAGATAAAGGGTACGAACTATATTCAACCTGTGAACCTTGTCTAGCTTGTTTTGATAGTGCACTTTGGGCAGATGTTAAAAAATTTGTATTTGCTGTTGACCATAACGACTTCCCAGAATACTTCCATGATCACGACTACAATATAGAAGATTACGAAAAAGAAAATCCCAATGAAATATCAGTAGACAGAAAAGTATTACATAAAGAAGGACTAGAGCTATTTAATAAAGCAAAAGAAAAATATGGATGGTAATAAAGAGAAGATAATTGAAGAGTTATTTATATTCGCAAAAGAGATTATGGATACCAAATCTCTCTATCCATATGTTGCATTTGTGGTAAAAGACGGTGTAATCATTTCAAGAGGATATAACAGTGAAAAAGAGACAAAAGACGTAACCCGACAAGGTGATGTTGACGCCATTAGAAACGCGCAAGAAGCACTAGATACTGGAGATTTAAATGGATACTCACTCTACTCTTTCTTTGAACCTACTATTTTGGGTTTTGATGTAGCACTATGGTCAGGAATTAAAGACTTCCATTGGTGTATAAACTCAAAATCTTTGCCTAAGCATTATCATAAAATGAATTACACACCACTTGATTACGCAAAAAAGCACTCTGATATTTCAATAGAAAACGGAATTAGAGAGCAAGAAGCACTAATGTATGTTGAGATTGCAACAGCCAACAAGTTTTACCCAAATAACTTGATATAATTCAAGATATCGTTATCTACCTTTTTCAACAGTTGATACTCCCTTTGGCAATATTGCCTCGAATGTAATTTGTGCACTTTCGCTTGCCGCAAATGTTGAGCTATATTCATAACTCTTAACAACTTCTGGACATGCCTTTACTGTTTTAACAGTAGTAGCCTCTAAGATTACACCTACCTTTTCTGGTAATGACTTTGATACAGCAACTCTTGGAGCTGCAACATAGCATGAATTTGGTAGATTTCCAGTGATACTATATTTCCAGCTATTTGCACCAGCATATGATGCTTTTAGTGTAAATCCATTACTTGTATATACTTTATCATCCTTTACTGTTGGATTTGGAGTTGCAACGTTAGTTTTGATACTTGTTGAATACTTAAGATTAAAGTTCGTTAGTTTAAATTCCTGAGGTGATTTTGTTGTGACTGAGAACTTTCGCAAATCTTTTGGACAACCAGTTACATAGTTCTGACCTCTGGTAAGTACAAGCTCAACCTTACTTTGATTAGTTCCTACTCTAGACACTGTAACACTTGGTGTATAACAAGAGCTTGTTTGGCCTTGTGTTAGATATGTCCAAACAGAGGAATTATTTAAAGGAGTAGTTGTAAAACCTGAATTAGTTATCGCTGTTTTATTAACTACTTTTGCCAAAGTACTTTCATAAACTACTGAAAAATATGTAACGCCTGATTTAGATGGAGTAAAAGTACCGGAAAGATTTAGTGCCTTTGTTGTTTTTTCTTTACATCTTTCAAGTGGCGTTAGTACAAGAGATATTTCAGAGTTAGCATCAGTTGTATTTGTCCTGGCGTATGCATTTAAACTTGTAGTCGGAGTAACCACAACAGTAGGTGTAACACATGCAGGTTGAATCCCTGTAACAGTATATTTCCAATATCCATTAGATGTTGCCCCTACTCTTTCCTTATATCTATTCCATGTATTTGCTACCCATTCTGTAGTTAATGTATATCCTTCAAGATTCTGTTTAGCAGTTGATCCAGCAGAGCTATCTGTAGATCCTAAATTATTAAGTTGATTAAACACAAAGTATCCTAATATTCCAACTAGTAGTACAGCAATAAAGCTAAATATTACTAATTTTTGATTTTTAACTTTTTTCATTCTTTAAGGGTATATATTAATATAATAAATATACTACTATACTTACAGTTGGAGTCAATCGGCCTAAAATTAATCTAAATTAAAAGCAGTTTTCCGCCCATATTTAGATAATCTTGGAATGTAACATGAATTTCATCGATTACTGATACCTGAACATTACTTTTCACATTACTTCCTTTTCTTTCTTTAAAAGTGTCAGTTGGTAATACGTATATAGAACCTACATTAGATTTTATATACTTTTCCCAATCTTTTGGAATAACGAGAATTGGTCCGTTTTCATCAGATTCTACACTTACCTTTTTACCTCTTAATTCTTTTGGAAGATCCTTGAAATTTAATAGTGCATACACACATGCTTCTTGATAGTTATCAGCGGCATATACTGAGTTACTATTGGTAAATTCATCATCCGAAGCAATATTATAAGTAAGACGAGGTTCTAAGACTTTTAGTCCTTGAATAGGAGAGCCGTGAAAATAGTACTTTCTATCATAACTTTGGAGTTTTTTTCAATATTGATTATATTCATAGGATTTTAATTACTCGACAATTGTAACAGGTTTTACATCGAATTTATCCCCTGTAAAAACCATTGAGACACAATCATCTTCATCCGGAGTATGCAATTCTAAACGCGAACCAAGAGAATCTCTGAACAGGAAAGAACTGAAGACATAATTGTTATCTGAGTCGTAATGATGAATAGCAAGCACATCCTTAAAGTCATCTTCGGGCTTATCATTCTCAATTACTTCCCAATCTACATTAATACCCTTTCGAGCAAGCCCGTCATCAAGATTATCAAAATCTAAGAATCTAGCGGAGTTTTGTTGAAAATATCCAACCATAGTTAAGAGATAATTATATAGACCATCAATCTGAAGTCTCTCTCTTATTTCTATAAAACGGTCTAAATCATTAAGTGGTACTTCACATTTATAGAGGTTATTAGCCACAGCCGGAAAAACTTCTCTCATCTGAGCAATAAAAACTTTTCTTCTATGTGATTCTGACTCACTCATTCTGTTAGATGCAATATTGGTATGTGGTTGTAATTTAAAGAATGGCATTAATATGACTGTTGAGTAAATTGAAGTACGTTTACTAATTTTGGTGGAGATAATGAGATCATCATTGAACCAAATCATCTCCGAATTAAGAGAATTATATCAGTTACAATACTTTTGATATAAACTTCTCTATTAAAGAATTTCTATACATAATTATAAGAACCCTTTTGGTTACTTATTTCTGATTAAATATTAGGATTTAAACTAAGCTGTTTTTAATCGAACCGGCAATTAAACTACAACTATTCAGGGAATGATCTCTCTCGTTTAAAATATCTTGCATTAGTTTGTTAATCCCATTCAACGAGGTATTTACTCCACGAATACTTTCAATCTTTTCTAAATTAGTAGGTTCACAAACACTATTTTCTAAACCATCAACATCTTCAAAGAATCCGAAAGGATATTTACCGTCCGTAAGTATATAATATGCAATAGCTGTATAGGCCCACAGTTCATCTTCAACTGTCCATTTGTTTTTCTCAATTATAGTTTTAGGTGCGAATCCAGCTCTAAAGATTAAGTCATCACCATCTTGTTCTTCTATTTTTACCGCAGTTTCGAAATCAATTAATTTAGCCTTAGTTACCTCTTTTGTAGACATTATGTTTCGTGGTCCCAAATCTCTGATTACAAATCCCTGTTGATGTGTAAAATCTATTGGTTTTGCAATTGTCTCTATTAAAGACATTTTTTCCTCAAAATTCAGAGTCTCTAAAAACTTCTTATTCAATTGTTCGCCTGGAACTTTTTCCATTATTATAGATGGACGAACCCTACCTTCTTGTTCATGCAATGTGAAATCGACTAGCTTTACTATGTTTGGATGTCGTAATTTATTGAGAGTCCAAGCTTCATTCAACAGTTCCATCAATTTACCTTCAATATCATGTTCATAGGGATGCGGGCAATTATATATGTGGGGGGATTTCATCATTAATTGGTTACCTTCCTTATCTTCCGCTTCTTGCAGATCATGCCTCATCGTTGCAATTCCTCCACTTACTGTTTCGGGAATTCTATATATTCGGTCATCACCGGTATCGGACCTTTTTATTTGCCCATCTTTTAAAGTTGCATTAACGAGCTCTCCTGAATATGGTTTTGCATTAGCATCTAGCATTCCAAAAATATATCATTAATACAATAGTAATTCATTATTACAATTGTACTATTTAAGAAATGTTCTAGTATTGATAAGATAATTGTATTGAAAGAAACCTAAGAGTTTCTTTGACTCTAACTCACCTACCTTCTTTGACATTTGATTACAGTAAGTTTGATCACCTTCACAACCCCAAGTTATATTTGTATAGAAATAGAATTGTTGATCTGCGGTGTAACTATTTGTAAAAGGCCCAATTACTTCAAATGCTATTCCATCATTATATATCTTTGTCCCTTTAATCATCTCTCTTGAGACAACCGCCTTTGGTTTGCTTGTTTTAGTTAGATCTTGAAGAAATATTTGTCCGTTAAAATTATACGCAACAAAGCTTTTAGAAAGATAGACAAAATTAGTCAGAAATTGAAGGTCTTCCTTTTCAACCGTCAACAATATCTTGTCGGTAATTTCATATTCACAAGGCTCAACCAAAATCCCATCAATATTTTCGTATTCTGAAGTAACGAGAGATATTTTAGAATTATTTTTCTCTAAAGCAATACTTGCTATTCCTGAGGTTTCAAAGCTATCTTTAATTTCTTTTTCTGAGCATGTTCGTGTGGTAGTAACTGGATCATTATCGATTTCCGAAGAAACATTTTCATTTTGGGAGTCATTGTTTACCGATACATCGTTCTTCTCTTTAAAATATAGATAACCAAATATTAATGTAGAAATTAATAGTAAAACAGAAACTACATAAAAGAAGTAAAACCTCCTTTTTATTTTTAACGAATTCTTCATATAGTTATCTTTGTCTGGTGGAGACGGTGGGAATCGAACCCACGTCCAAAAGTACTTTACAGTATCATATACAAACTTAGACACTCTGATTTAGTAATTTATGTTTAAAGAGTATCAAAAAAACATAGTTACTCAGAATAATTATTCATCTTCTAAACATTCTGAATATTAGAAAATATACCTTGATGACGAACAGCATATATCCCTGATCAAGGACAAGATATATATACCGCTAACCGAACTTAATCAGTTAGGCTACGTTATAATTAAGGCTGAATCCTTTTAGAGATGCAACAATATTATTATACATAGCTGTTAAAGTGGTTTTTACACTTATTGGTTAGTGATTATAGAGTACTACACTCTGTTTGTGATAACTGTAAATGAGCTTCTGTCGAGAACCTTACGTCCCCAAAT